>Ga0209675_1000098_pt1 | contig 130512 bp, 120 predicted proteins | sample AraplaCol_mLB_r2_2_FD_184280 | JGI IMG/M metagenome (GOLD analysis project Ga0209675, IMG submission 184280) | Arabidopsis root microbial communities from North Carolina, USA - plate scrape MF_Col_mLB_r2 (SPAdes) (version 3) | ecosystem: Host-associated > Plants > Roots > Endosphere | place...
CTGGCCGCGCAGCCGCCGCAGGATGCGCCCCAGGTGGTGCACTGGCGTTTTGTGCCGGTGCTCAATCCCGACGGCGTGCTGTCCAGGCCACCGCGCCGCGTCAACGCGCACGGGGTAGACCTGAACCGCAATTTCCCCACGCCCAACTGGGACCGCGACGCCAAGGTCTACTGGGAAAAGCGCACGGGCAAGGACCCGCGCCGCTGGCCCGGCCCCAAGCCGCTGTCCGAACCCGAGTCGCGCTTTCTGCACGAGCAGATGCAAAGCTTCAAGCCGCAGCTCATCGTCAGCATCCATGCGCCTTACGGCGTGCTCGATTTCGACGGGCCTTCGGTCCCGCCTTCGCGCCTGGGGCGGCTGTACCTGGACCAGGTCGGCATCTTCCCCGGCTCGCTGGGCAACTACGGCGGCATTCACAAGGGGGTGCCGGTGGTGACTATCGAGCTGCCCAACTCCACCCGCACACCGCTGGACGCCGAGATGCGCCAGATGTGGCTGGACCTGCTGCGCTGGATGAGCGAGCGTGCGGTGGGGCAGGGCGCGGAGCATTCTCCGCGCGTACCTTAGCGCAGCATGGTGGACATGGCCGACAGGCTATTGACCATGCGCACGGCGGCCTCCACCGAGGGCGCATCAAAACCGACTTCATCCCCTTCCAGCCGCCGCAGGGCCGGCCATTGGCAGAACAGGTCGGCCAGCGCCGGCGACTGGGTTTGTATGCGCACGCCGATGGGGCCTGAAAGCACATAAGGACGGGCCGTACCGTGCTGCGCCAGCCCGGTGGCCACACCGGTGCGGATAGCGCTGCAGGCCTGCGCCGGCGACAGGCTGATGCCGCTGGTCTGGCCGGTGGCCCGCTTGGTCTGCACAAAGGTCGCATGCGGAAACAGCGGGCGGTGCTCCTCGATGAACACATCGTCGCCGCTGGCCATCACCACCGGCACGCCGTACTCGCCCGCCAGTGCGCCGTAAATGCCGGCTTCGCCCAGCTCCAGGCCGTTGAAGTACACGCGTGCAAAGGCAAAGCTGTTGATGGTGTGCGCCAGGATGCCGCGGCCCTGCGCGCGCGAGTGGTAACCGATCATGCAAACCGCATCCACGCCGTCGTCGACGCCGGCCATCATGCTCAGGTAGCGCGGCTTGCCCATGACGGCCTGCGCGCGCGCGTCCAGCAGCTCCGCCGGCATGTTGCGAAAACTGCCGTGAGAGTCGTTGACCAGCACCTCGGTGGCGCCCGCGTCGAAGGCGCCGGCAATGGCGGCGTTGGCTTCGTGTGTCATCAGCAGGCGGGCGCGCTCGTATTCAGGATTGCCGGCGCGCACCTGTTCGTGATGGAAAACGCCGGCCACGCCTTCGATGTCGGTGGAGATCAGGACTTTCATGGGGGATTCGTTCAGGAAGGGAATGAAGATGAGGAAGGCCAGCCCGGCAGCAGGTCGGCCAGCGCGTTGCGGTGGTGGCCGTTGCGGCCGGTGACGGCGCGGGCCTGCCACAGGGCATGGAGGATGGCCTGCTCGGTGCTGTCCGCAACGGCCTGGAACAGCGGGTCGATCAGGCCGTCGTGCAGCATGGCCACGGCCGGCATGGGCCGGGTCGCTTGCTGCGGCACGGTGTAGGCGGTGGAAAACGCCAGTGCGATGTCGCCGCTGCCGTGACCGAACACCGAGCCGGTGCGGGCCAGCCCGGCGCCTGCGCGCAAGGCCAGCCGGCGCAGCTGGCGCGCGTCCAGCGGCGCATCGGTGGCGACCAGCAGGATGATGGAGCCTTTCTCGGGCTCTGCCGCCTGGTGCGCCGTTGAGGCAACGCGGCGCGCGGCCAGCTGGACGCCCAGGGCGTGCCCGGCCAGCACCAGTTGCGAAAGCCGGCCGTAGTTGGCCAGCACCAGCGCGCCGACGGTGTGCTCGCCGCCGCCGGCAACCACCACGCGGCGCGAGGCCGTGCCCACACCGCCCTTGAGCCCAAAGCTCGACATGCCGCGCCCCGCGCCCACCGAGCCTTCCGCGACCTCGGTGCCTGCCTGCCCGAAGGCCTGCAGGTAGTGCTGGCCGGTGACGGCCATGCGCTGGATGTCGTTGAGAAAACCGTCGTTGCATTCAAACACCAGCGGGTTCACCGTGGGCAGGCCGCGCCCTGTTTCGGGATTGGCGGCCACGCATTGCTGGATCTGCGCGGTCGCCACGGCGGGCACCGAGAAGGTATTGGTGAGCGCGATCGGTGTTTCCAGCACGCCGAGCTCTTCGACTTGCATCAGGCCCACGCTCTTGCCGAAGCCGTTGAGCACGGCCGCCGCGGCCGGGACCCTGTCGAGGAACAGGTCGCCGGCATGCGGCCGCACAACCGTCACGCCGGTCTGCACCTCGTTCGCCTCCAGCGTGCAGTGGCCCACGGTGACGCCGGCCACATCGGTGATGGCATTGCGTTGCCCTTGTGGCAGGCTGCCGACGTGGGGCAGCAGATGGCGCGGCGTCAGCAAGCCCTGCTCCGCTTACTGGCGGTCAATTTTGGGGTCCAGCGCATCGCGCAGGCCGTCGCCCAGCAGGTTGAAGGCCAGCACGGTCAGGAAGATGGCCAGGCTGGGGAACAGCGCGATGTGCGGCGCATTGAGCATGTCGGCGCGCGCCTCATTGAGCATGGCGCCCCATTCCGGGGTGGGCGGCTGCGCGCCCAGGCCCAGGAAAGAAAGGCTGGCCGCCGTGATGATGGAGGTGCCTATGCGCATGGTCAGGTACACCACCACCGACGACACCGTGCCCGGCAGCAGGTGGCGCAGCATGATGACCGAGTCGGGCGCGCCTATGGAGCGCACCGCCTCGATGTAGGTCTGGTGCTTGAGCGACAGCACATTGCCGCGCACCAGGCGCGCGAAGGCCGGCACGCTGAACACGGCCACCGCCATGATCACGTTGACCATGCCGTTGCCCAGGATGGCGACGATGCCGATGGCCAGCAAGATGCCGGGGAAGGCAAACAGCACGTCGGACATGCGCATCACGATGCGGTCCCACCAGCCTTCGTAATAACCCGCCAGCAAGCCCAGCAGCGTGCCGATCACGGCGCCCACGGCCACCGAGACCAGGCCGGCGGCCAGCGAGATGCGCGCGCCCAGCAGGATGCGGCTGAAGATGTCGCGCCCGAGTGCGTCCACACCGAACCAGTGCTTGGCCGAGGGCGGCGCGTTCAGCGCGTCGTAGTCGAAAAAGTTTTCCGCATCAAAAGGCGCCAGCCAGGGCGCGAGCACCGCCACCAGCACCAGCAGCAACACAAAGCCGCCGGCCACCAGGGCGATGCGCTGCTTCTTGAATTTTCGCCAGAACTCGGCCGCCGGCGTGCGCACGGCGAGATCGGCCGGGGGCGCGGCGGTTTCGACGAGAGGGGTTTCGGTGGTGTTCACTTGAAGCGGATGGTCGGGTTGATGATGGCGTAGAGCAGGTCCACCACCAGGTTGATCAGGATGAATTCGAGCGAGAACAGCAGCACCAGCGCCTGGATCACGGGGTAGTCCCGCATCTCCACCGCGTCGACCAGCAGCCGGCCCATGCCGGGCCAGTTGAAGACGACCTCGACGACGATGGAGCCGCCCAGCAGGAAACCGAACTGCAGGCCCATCATGGTGACCACCGGGATCAGCGCGTTGCGCAGCGCGTGCTTGACGACCACCACGGTTTCGGTGAGGCCCTTGGCGCGCGCCGTGCGCACATAGTCTTCCTTGAGGATGTCGATGAAAGAACTGCGCGTAAAGCGCGCCATCACGGCCGCCACACCCGCGCCCAGCGTGAGCGAGGGCAGGATGTAGTGCCGCCATGAATCGGCCCCGACGGTGGGCAGCCAGCCCAGCTGCACTGAGAAGAACTGCATCAGCAGCATGCCCAGCGCGAACGAGGGAAAGGAGATGCCCGAGACCGCCAGCGACATGCCCAGCCGGTCGGGCCAGCGGTTGCGCCACACGGCCGAGACCATGCCCAGCACCAGCCCCAGCAGCACCGACCACCCCATGGCCGCGATCGTGAGCCAGAAGGTGGGCGCGAAGCGCTCCGCTATCTCCGTGGCCACGGGCCGCTTGATGCGGATCGACAGGCCGAAGTCGCCTTGCAGCGCGTGGCTGAAGAAGCGCACGAACTGCTGCGGCATCGGCAGGTCCAGCCCCAGGTCGCGGCGCACCAGCTCCACGGTTTCGGGACCGGCATCGGGCCCTGCGGCCAGGCGCGCCGGGTCGCCGGGCAGCAGGTGCACAAACAGGAACACCAGCACGGCCACGATCAGCAGCGTCGGCAGCAGGCCCAGCAGGCGCTTGAGAAGATAGGAGGTCATGCGGCGGCGCGTTTCTTCAGAAGTTCAAAGGGCGGTTACGGCCGGGATTACTTGAGTTCCACTTCGTCGAAGTTGAAGCTGCCGTCCGGGATCACGTAGAAGCCGGCCAGGTTGCGCGCGCGCACCGAGAGCAGCCGTTCGGTCACCAGGAAGGCCCAGGGCGCGTCCTTCCAGATGCGCTGCTGCGCATCGGTGTAGAGCCTGGCCTTTTCCGCGCCGCTGGTGGTGACCAGCGCCTTGGCGATATCGGCGTCCACTTCAGGGTTCTTGTAGTAGGCGGTGTTGAACATCTTGGGCGGCATGGATTCAGAGGCCAGCAGGGGACGCAGCGCCCAGTCGGCTTCGCCGGTGGATGACGACCAACCCACGTAGTACATGCGCACCGGCGCGGTTGCGGGATCTTGCGCGCTTTCCACGCGCTCCACGCGCTGGCCGGCTTCCAGGGCCTGCACCTGCACCTTGACGCCGACCTGGGCCAGCTGCTGCTGCACGAACTGGATCACCTTCTGCGCCGTCGTGTAGTTGTAGGCCGACCACAGGGTGCTTTCAAAGCCGTTGGGGTAGCCGGCTTCCTTCAGCAGCTCGCGCGCCTTGGCCGGGTTGTAGGGCCAGGGGCCCAGCTTGGCGGCGTATTCCACGCCATGGGGCACCACGCCTTCGGCGGGAACCGCATAGCCCGAGAACGCCACCTTGACCAGCGCGTCCTTGTTGATCGCGTAGTTGATGGCTTCACGCACCTTCGGGTTGTCGAAGGGCTTTTGCTGCGTGTTCATCGAGAGGTAGCGGTGGATGATGGACGGCGCGCTCGTCACCTCCAGGCTGGGCTTCTTCGACAGGCTGTCCACTGTTTCGGGCGGCATGGGGAAGGCGAAGTGGGCCTCGTTGGTCTGCATCATGGCCGCGCGCGTGTTGTTGTCCACCACGGGGCGCCAGGTGATGCTGTCCACCTTGGGATAGCCCTTCTTCCAGTAGCCTTCCCACTTGGCGACCTTGAGGTAGTCGGTGGCCTTCCACTCGACAAACTTGAAGGGGCCCGTTCCCACCGGGTTCTGCGCGATGCCCTTGCTGCCGTACTTGGCCAGCGCCGTGGGCGAAATCATCACGCCCGAGGGATGGGCCAGGGTGTTGATGAAGGGCGAGAAGGGCTCCTTGAGCGTCACGCGCACGGTGGTGGCGTCCACCGCCTCGGTCTTGGCGATGTTCTTGTAGAGGTTGTAGCGCTTGAGCTTGTTCTCGGGGTTGGTGACGCGGTCGAAATTGACTTTCACCGCCTCGGCGTTGAAAGGCGTGCCGTCATGGAACTTGATGCCGGACTTCAGCTTGAAGGTGTAGACCAGGCCGTCCTTGCTCACGGTGTGGCTCTCGGCCAGCACCGGCACCATCTTCAGGTCTTTGTCGAAACCGTACAGGCCCTGGTAGAAGGATTTGGCCACGGCTTGCGACAGCGTGTCGTTGGCGTCGTAGGGATCGGTGCTTGTGAAATTGGACTGCACGGCCACGACCACGTCCTTGGCGGCGCGGGCCGGCGCGGCAAGGCCTGCCAGGCCGATCAGGCCGGCGATTGCGGCGGTGAGGGTGGAAAGACGCTTGTTCATGAAAAAACTCCTTGAAGGAAAACGAGGGCTAAGCGAAAGACGGAAAGGCAAAACGGAAGGGATGTGCGGCGTGCAAGCTGCAAAAAGTGGGATCAATAGGGACCTCCCACCGGATGCCGCGCCACAAAATGCCCCGGCGCCACCTCGTGCAGCGGCGCCACTTGCGGCGCATCGCCCACCGCGCGTATGGGGCTGGGAATCTCGTCGGCCATGAGCTCGCGCACGGCGCTGCGGCGGGCCGGGTCGGCCACCGGCACGGCCGCCAGCAGGCGCTTGGTGTACGCATGCTGCGGGTTTTCGAACACCGCCCGGCGCGGGCCGATCTCCACGATCTGGCCCAGGTACATCACGGCCACGCGGTGGCTGATGCGCTCCACCACCGCCATGTCGTGCGAGATGAACAGGAAGGCGACGCCGAATTCCTGCTGCAGGTCCAGCATCAGGTTGATGATCTGCGCGCGTATCGACACGTCCAGCGCCGACACCGCCTCGTCGGCGATCACCACCTTGGGGTTGAGCGCCAGTGCCCGCGCAATCGCCACGCGCTGGCGCTGTCCTCCGGAAAATTCGTGCGGGTAGCGGTGGGCCGCGTCGGCCGGCAAGCCCACCTTGCCCAGCAGCCAGCGCACGCGCTCCTGCGCTTCCTTGGGCGTGGCGAGCTTGTGCAGCAGCATGGGCTCCATCACCGAATAGCCGACCGTCAGCCGCGGGTCGAGCGAAGCAAAAGGGTCCTGGAACACGAACTGGATATCGCGGCGCAGCGCCTGCAGGGCCCGGCCCTTGAGCGACGCAATATCGCGCCCGGCGACCTCGACCTTGCCGCTGTTGAACTCCAGCAGCCGTGCCAGCGAGCGGCCTGTGGTGGATTTGCCGCAACCGGATTCGCCCACCAGCGACAGGGTCTCGCCGGCCTTGAGCTCGAAGCTGAGCTGTTCCACCGCGTGCACCTGCCTGCTCACGCGCCCGAGCAGGCCGCTCGCCAGCGGAAAGCGCGTGACCAGGTCCTGCACCTTGAGGACAGGGGGCAGGTCGCTGCGCACGGTGTTGGCGGCGGCGCCTTCGCCACCTTCGGGTTGCGGCGCGCCCGGCACCGCGAAGCGCGCCGGCAGGTCCTGGCCGTGCATCGCGCCCAGCCGGGGCACCGCCGCGAGCAAGGCCTGGGTGTAGGGCTGCTTCGGGTTGGCAAAGAGGCTGGCGCAATCGCCTTCCTCCACCTTGTCGCCGCGGTACATCACGAGCACGCGGTCGGCAATTTCGGCCACCACACCCATGTCGTGGGTGATGAAGATCACCGCCATGGCCAGTTCGCGCTGCAGCTGCTGGATCAGCGCGAGGATTTGCGCCTGGATGGTGACGTCGAGCGCGGTGGTGGGTTCGTCGGCGATCAGCAGCGTAGGTTTGCAGGCGAGGGCCATGGCAATCACCACGCGCTGGCGCATGCCGCCCGACAGCTGGTGCGGATGCCGTCCCAGCACGTTCCTGGCTTCCGGAATGCGGACCAGGTCGAGCATGCGCAGCGCCTCGGCCAGGGCAGCCTGGCGCGACAACCCCTGGTGCAGGCGTATGGATTCGGCAATCTGCTCGCCCACGGTGAACACGGGGTTGAGCGAGGTCATGGGCTCCTGGAACACCATGGCAAGGTCGGCCCCGCGCAGGCTGCGCATCTGCGACTGCGAAGCGCTGGCCAGGTCCAGGCGCTCGCCGTTGCGGCGCGTCAGCCACATGCTGCCGCTGCCCAGGCGGCCGCCGCCTTGCTCCACCAGGCGCATGAGGGCCAGCGACGACACCGATTTGCCGGAGCCTGATTCGCCCACGATGGCGAGCGTCTCGCCGGCGTCCACATGAAAGCTGAGCTTGCGCACCGCGTGCACGGTGCGTTGCTCGTTGGCAAAGCTCACGCTAAGGTCGCTGACCTCAATCACACGCTGGCGGCCCGCGGTGGGCGTGGCCTGCGTTTTATCCAGGAGTTCGGGCATGGCGCTCATGCGGCGCGTCCTTCGGCGTCGTTGGTGTCATCGGCGTAAATGGCGCTCACCGGCGCTTCGCCCACGCGGGCCCAGCCGCGGTACATGCCTTCGGTGTTGAAGGGCAGGCTCAGATTGCCTTGTGCATCGACGGCAATCAGGCCGCCCCGCCCATCGATGGCGGGCAGCACCTTCATGACCACTTCCCGGGCGGCCGCGTCCAGCGTCATGCCGGCGTAGGCCATGCGGGCGCAGATGTCGTAGGCGGCCGCGGTGCGTATGAACATTTCGCCCGAGCCGGTGCAGGAAATCGCGGCCGTGCGGTTGTCGGCGTAGGTGCCGGCGCCTATCAGCGGCGAGTCGCCGACCCGGCCGGCGCGCTTGTTGGTCATGCCGCCGGTGGAGGTGGCGGCGGCGAGGTTGCCCCGCGCATCCAGCGCGACGGCGCCCACGGTGCCGAATTTTTTCCCTTCATCCAGCGGCGCGGCGCCGGCTGCAGGGGTGCGGAACACCAGGGCCGCGCCGTCGTGGTCCAGCACGGCCGCATCGGTGGCGAGCGCGCGCCGCAGTTGCTCGCGGCGAGCATCGGTTGAAAAGTAATCGGGCGAGACCATCTCCAGCCCCTGCTCTTTGGCGAAGGCCTCGGCGCCCGCGCCTACCAGCAGCACATGCGGGCTGTGCTCCATCACCGCGCGTGCCGCGCGCACGGGACGGCGCACATGGTTCACGCAGGCCACCGCACCGGCGCGCAAGGTGGCGCCGTCCATCACGGCCGCGTCGAGTTCATGGGTTTCATCGTGGGTAAAGACGGCGCCGTGCCCGGCATTGAAGAGCGGGCAGTCCTCCAGCAGCTCCACTGCCAGGCTGACGGCATCGAGCGCGCTGCCGCCATCGGCCAGCAGTTGCTGCGCGGGCCGCAGTATGCCTTGCAGGGCGGCGTGGTAGGCCGCGTTTTGCTCGGCGCTGATGTGGCTGCGGCTCATGGTGCCGGCGCCGCCGTGGATGGCGATAAGGGGAAGGGGCTGGGGCCGTGTCACTTGGAAGCCTTTGGCGGTTTGGGTGGGGTGCGGGTTTTGCGCGGGGCGGGCGCCGCGGTGTCGGCATCGGCGCGCAGCCGGCCGGCGTGGTTGCCGTGCAGCCAGGGCAGCACCGACTCGGCCAGCTGGGTCGCCGCCTTGAGCGAGTCCTTGGCGCTGTGGGCGACGGCGCTGCACAGCGCTTCGATCAGGGCCAGCACGGTGGCTTCGGAGTTGGCGAAATACTGGCTCTCGGTATGGGCGTAGAGCGCCACGCTGGCCAGCGGCGCCAGCGGCGAGGTCACGCGGTCGGTCAGCGCCAGCACGGGCACGCCGGCGTCGTGCGCGCGGCGCGCCAGCAGGATCGTGTCGCTGAAATAGCGCGGGTAGGCGATGGCGATCAGCAGGTCCTCGGGCTTGAGGCGCGCCAGCAGGCGCGCGCCGTAGGCGGAGCTTTCCACGCTGGCCAGCAGCTGGACGTTGTCGCAATAAGGGTCCAGCGAGCGCTGCAGCAGGCCGCCCAGCCAGCTGCTGCTGCCAAAGCCTGCAATGTAGATGCGCCGCGCTTTCAGGATGGCCGCCACCGCCTGCTCGCAGCTCTGGGCGTCCAGCGATTGCCGCGTCAACTCGATGTTGCGCTGGGTTTGCGACAAGGCGGATGCGAAGACGTCGGCCACCGTGGCGGAGTGCTCCAGCTTGTTGCGCAGCTTTTCGACGGGGGCCAGCGTGGTTTCAAAGCCCAGCACCAGCGCGGCGCGGAACTGCGGGTAGCCATCAAATTCCAGCGCCCGGGCGAAACGGTTGGCGGTGGCCACCGAAACGCCCAGTGTCGCGGCCAGCTCGTCAATCGGCATGGTGGCCGCCTGCAGGGGATGGGCCAGCACATAGTCGGCCATCTGCCGGTGGGAGCGCGTCAGCGTGGGCAACAAGCGCCCAATGCGCTGCGCCATCGAAGGGTTGCCGGGAAATGTTGCCATCAATGCCGCCAGGGGTGAGCTGAATTGAATGTATATAAATTTACAAACTAATTCATCATAGCGAAATTTTTGATCATTTCCAATCCAGTTCGACCCTGCGTGCATTTGCAGGGCGATGGCCTGGGGGGCAGAAAACGGGTCGGAGCTGGGTGCGCTGAGCTACGCGCAGATGGCGTGGCTATCGGTCAGCGGGGCTGGCGGCGAGGACCCGTGCGACCCTAGAAGCAAGTAAAAGCAGGCGAGCGTCAGGACCCGAGCTTTTTATAGGCGCGGTCCATTTCAGGCGCCTTGCTGGTGTCTTTCAGGCCCTTGCGTACATCGCGCCCGGCTTGCTCGATGGCGGGATTGGGCTTGCCATCAGTCATGTCGACCGCCTGGTCGCGATCATGCGGCAGCTCCAGGCTGGCCTCGACGGCGCCGTCTTTCAGGGTGTTCTGTTTGCCGGGCCGTGAGCGCTGGGCACGCGGTTCTTTGGCCGGCATGCCTTTGCCGGCGGGCGGGTCGCCGGGGGTGCCTGGATCGGGGTTGCCGCGTTGGGAGGAGTTCATGCCTTGACTGTGCAACGGTAGGCCGTGCCGGGCTGTCAGCCCGCCAAACCAGGGCCTGTAGGAAAAGGCCATGGCTTACCTGAAGGCCGTCAAGCCGCCAGGAAAGTCGCAGCCTGTGCGACGGCCGCCGTGTCGGCCTTGACGGCGTCGGGCGGCCCGCCCTTGCCCCACAGTTCGCCGCCGTATTTCATGCCCAGGAATTGCGCGCACAGGCGGATCGACTCGACCATGGGCTGCGCCTTGGCGCGGTCGCCGCTGGTGGTGATCAGCCGCAGTGTCTTCTTCGCCATCTCTTCCTTGAAGAGCAGGCCGGGCACACGCATCCAGGCGCTCCAGTGGTCCAGGTAAATCTTGAGCGGCGCGGGAATGCTGTACCAGTAGACCGGGGCCACGAACACGATGTCGGTGGCGGCCAGGGTCGCGTCCAGCAGGGTCTTCATGTCGCCTTCGGGCATGGGGTACTGGCCCGTGGTGTGGCGCTGGTCCACAAACATCGGCATCCGCATGCGTGACAGGTGGTGCCAGGCCTGGGGCGTATCGGCCGGCAGGGCGGCGGCGGCCTGGCGCGCCAGCCATTCGGTGTTGCCCAGCGCACCGGGTTCGCGCGTGGAGGTGGTCAGAAAAAGGAATTGGGGCTTGGAACTCATGGCGGCCATGGTAGCGGCTGCCGCAGGCCCTTGCTTGGGCGGGGTTGGCGCCCGCATGCCAGAATGCGGCACCCCATTTACCGGAGCGCTCTTGCCATGATCCGTATTCGCGATATCGACCATGTTGTCCTGCGGGTCAGGGACCTCATGGGCATGCTGCGCTTTTACCAGCAGGTGCTGGGCTGCAGCCTGGAACGCCGGCAGGACGCCATCGGCCTGGTGCAGTTGCGCGCCGGCCGCTCGCTGGTGGACCTGGTGCCGGTGGACGGCCCGCTGGGCCGGGCCGGCGGGGCGGCGCCGGGCAAGGAAGGCCACAACGTCGACCATGTCTGCTTTCGTGTCGAGCCCTTTGATTCCGACGTGATTCGCCGCCACCTCGCGGCCCACGGCGTGGAGCCGGGCGAGGTGGAGTCGCGTTACGGCGCCGAGGGTGAAGGGCCGTCGATCTACCTCAGCGATCCCGAAGGCAATACCGTGGAATTGAAAGGGCCGCCCTGGCCTGACAGCAGCCTCGGACAGCCTTAGCCTAAAACTGCCGCCAACCCTGCCAGGCCGTGAAGCCTGCGCACACGATCAGCACAGCGCCCACGGTCCGCGCCATCAGTACGCTGGCGCCCGGCCGGTCGGCCAGCCACTGGCGCGCGCCACCGGCGGCCAGCGCCAGCGAGCCATACACGCCGGCCTGGGTCAGCGCGATGATGAGGCCCAGTGCCACGGCCTGTATCCATAGCGAGCCGTATTCGAGCCGCAGGAACTGCGGAAAGATCGCCAGCATGAACAGGTAAGCCTTGGGGTTGAGCAGGCAGGTGGCCGCGGCCTGCCGGAAGGTGCGCCATGGGGAAGGCGGCTCGATATCCGGCAGGGCGCCGAAAACAGAGGTGCTGCGCATCAGCGACCAGCCTATCCAGGCGATGTAGAGGCTGCCCGCGACAAGCATCACATTGACCATGCCCGGCACCAGCTTCAGCACAATGCCCAGGCCCAACGCGCCGGCCACGACGTGGCAGACGCCGCCGGCCACGATGCCGCCGACCGCGAACAGGCCGGCGCGGCGCCCGCCGGTCAGCGAGCTGGCCATCACAAAAGCCATGTCCATGCCGGGCAGGATGATGATGCCCAGCACCATCAGGAAAAACAGCCAGAGGTGCGTGAAGTGCTCCATGGAGATTTCTTCCTTTTCAACGCAACGCGGAGTAAGCCGGGCGCGTCAACTCCATCACCCAGTTGGTTTCCCAGTGGCGGCCGCTGTCTTCGGAAAAAGCCTGTTCCCCGTGGGCGCGCAGAGGCGTGATGCCCGACCAGGTAAAGCGCACCCGCACCGTCCTGCCTTCATGGCTGCCCTCGCCCTCGAAGCGGCCAATGCCGTCCGCGAAGGCGCCCACCAGCGGCGCTTGCATCAGGCCGTCGCTGTGGCTCACCCAGTACAGGCTCCAGAGCCGGGTCTGCGGGCTGAAAAAGCGCAGCGCCATGCCCAGGCTGCGGTTGCCGTCGGCGATCAGGTCGTTCATATTGCCCAGGCCGCCCAGCAGCAGCGCGCCGTCCTGCACGGCCTCGAACCGTTCCCAGTCGGTGCAGCCCGCGAGGCATTTTTTGAGCCGTTTGTTGCCGACCAGCCAGCGCCCCGCGATGAAGTTGAAATCATGCCGGCCGTCGTTCAGCTGGGACGGGTCCAGGGGATTGGGCAGGGTGGAGGTGGCCATGGTTTGAAAAGCGCTTGTGGCGCCCTGTAGCGGGGTTGTACCTGTGAAAAAACCCAGTCTATGGATGTAATAGGGCGCTTCCAGCCCTATTTCGGCGCTAGACTTTTCGCCATGTATTCCCCGACCACCCGTGTGTTGACCGTGCTGGAACTGCTGCAGTCGCACGGGCGCATGAGTGGCGCCGAACTGGCGCGCCGGCTGGAGGTGGATGGCCGCACGCTGCGCCGCTATATCGCCAAGCTGGAAGACCTGGGCATCCCCGTCGTCGCGGAGCGCGGCCGCTACGGTTGCTACAGCCTGATCGCGGGCTTCAAGCTGCCGCCCATGATGTTTACCGACGACGAGGCCCTGGCGCTGTCGCTGGGCCTGCTGGCTGCGCGCAGCCTGGGGCTGGCCGAGGCTGCGCCCGCCGCGCAAAGCGCGCAGGCCAAGCTCGAACGCGTGATGCCGCACACCCTGAAGAACCGCATACGCGGGCTGGGTGAGACCGTGACGCTGGATTTGCGCCGCGCTGACGCGCCTGGCGACAACACCGCCTTGCTGGCGCTGAGCGCCGCCGCGCACGGCTGGCAGCGGGTGCGCATGGCTTACCAGTCGGCCGAGGGCGAGGTCACCGAGCGTGAGTTCGACGCCTACGGCCTGGTGTTTCGCAAAGGCCGCTGGTATGCGGCGGGCTGGTGCCACCTGCGCGGGGCGCTGCGCTCATTCCGGCTGGACCGGGTGCGCGAGGTGCGCGCCCTCAATGTGGTGTTCACGCCGCCGGCCGATTTCGACGCGGTGCAGCACCTGGCGCTGGGCCTGGCCACCATGCCGCGCAGCAACACCGTGCGGCTGCTGCTGCACACCGACCTGGAGACCGCGCAGAGGGAATTGCCCGACAGCGTGGGCGTGTTCCAGCCCAGCGAGGAGGGCGTGCTGCTGCACAGCCAGACCGACCACCTCGGCTGGTTCGCACGCCAGCTGATGTGCCTGTCTTTTTCTTTCGATGTGCAGGAGCCTGCTGAATTGCGCGTGGCGCTGCGAGAGCATGCCGCGCGCACGCTGGCGCAGCACGCCGCCTGAGCATTCCACTTCTCTCAAAGCGATAGGTCGTTGCGCCGCCTTGCTGTGCTATAGCACTGTCTGCGGCGACGCGCCTACTTTCGCTTTGAGAGAAGTGGAATGCTCAGGCGGCTTTGGCCTGAAGCTGGCCGCCCGCGCGGCCCTGGCCGTAAAAGCCGAAATTCATGGCCGGTACTTCGCCGCTGATCAGCTCGGCGATGGCCTTGCCCGAGCCCGCGCCGTGCGTCCAGCCCAGCGTGCCGTGGCCGGCGTTGACCCAGAGGCGGCCGACCCTGGTCTTGCCGATGTAGGGGATGTTGGTGGGCGTGGCGGGGCGCAGGCCGGTCCAGAAGTTCGGCGTGCCGCCCTGCTCTTCAAGCCGCGTGTCGCACACGCCGGGCAGCACTTCCTCGATACGGTCGGCCAGCATCTTGCAGCGGGCCTTGGCCAGCGGCGTGTCCAGCGAAAGGTCGTAGCCGCCGACCTCGATGGTGCCGGCTACGCGCAGGTAGCCGCCGAGCCGGCTCATCGCGCATTTGACTTCGTCGTCGATGGTGCTGACAAAAGGGGCGAGCTCCGGCTTGAGCAGCTTGAAGGTCGCGCTGTAGCCCTTGCCGGGATAGATGGGCAAATCAACGCCCACCGTGCGAAGCAGCGGTGCCGTGTGCGAGCCGCAGGCCACCACGATTTCATCGGCCTTGAGCCTGACCAGTTCTTCGTTTTCACCGCGTATCGTGCGCGGCCGCACCGCGACGGACTCGACGGCGCCGCCGGCTTTTTCCAGGCGTTCAATGTCGTGGCCGTAGAGGAAACGCGCGCCGCGGGCGGCGCAGCGCTGCGCCAGCGCCTGGGTGAAGACGCGGGCGTCGCCGCTTTCGTCGCTGGCGGTGTAGGTGCCGCCGACGATGCGGTGCGCGAAGGACTTGAAGGCCGGCTCTATGGCCAGCAGCTCGGCCGTGCTGACCACGCGGCGCGCCACGCCGTATTTGCGCATCAGGGCCGCGGCCTCCCCGGCCGTGTCAAAGGTTTTCTGGTCGGTGTAGTAGTGCGCGATACCGCGCTCGAGCCGGTTGTATTCGATGCCGGTGGCGGCCACAACCTCCTTGAGTGCGGCATGGCTGTAGGCCCCCAGCGCCACCAGCTGCTGCACGTTGCGCTCGAAGGCGGCATCGTTGCATTGCGCCAGAAATTGCAAGCCCCAGCGCCATTGCTGCCAGCCCTCGCCGAAGGGCAGCTGCGGGCGGAACAGCAGCGGCGCGTCGTCCCGGAACATCCATTTCAGCGCCTTCAGCGGCGCGTCTTTATTGGCCCAGGGCTCGCAGTAGCTGACGGAAATCTGCGCCGCGTTGCCGAAGCTGGTTTCCAGCGCCGCGTCGGGCTGGCGGTCCACCACCGTGACTTCATGGCCGCGCTCCAGCAGGTGCCAGGCGGTGCTCACGCCAATGATGCCGGCCCCCAAAACTACAACTTTCATCACGAACCCCTTTGCAACATTCAAGTGTGAGGGATGTTGCTTTCAATTAAAAGAAAAATTAAACTCTCAGTGAAAACATCAGACTGGCTAATAAAGCTAAGACTAAAAGGAAAGGCACCGGCAGCCGGCACAACTGGCACAACCGGTAAGGCAAACAGAAACTGAGGGGATGCGGGATGAGTACTTTTGACCCTGATGCACTTGAGTGCCTGGCGGCCATCGTGGAAGAGGGCGGTTTTGAACGCGCGGCCCAGCGCCTGTCCATCACACAATCGGCGGTGTCGCAGCGCCTGCGGGCGCTGGAAGCCCAGGTCGGCACCGTGCTGATCGTGCGCAGCCGGCCGCTTAAGCCGACCTCGGCCGGCCAGCTGTTGCTCAAACACACCAAGATGCTGCGGCTCCTGCGCGCCGACCTGGAGCGTGACCTGAAAGAACTCGCGCCGAGCTCGCTGGGCGGGGCGCGCGAGGAAGAGCGCATTTCCATTGCCATCAACGCCGACAGCATCGCCACCTGGGCCTTGCCTGCGCTGACGGAACTGGTGCAGCAGGGCCTGCCCATGGAGATCATCCACGACGACCAGAACTTCACCCATGAATGGCTGCGCGAAGGCCAGGTGCTGGGCTGCGTGACCACGCTCAAGCAGGCGCTGCGCGGCTGCAAGGTGGAGCCGCTGGGCGCGATGCAGTACATCGCGGTGGCCGCGCCCGCTTTCGTGCAAAGCCGGCTGGGCCGGCGCGACGGCGGCGACGGACGGGCCGCGCCTACGCTCACGCAATACAACTTTCGCGAACTGCCTTTCATCGCCTTTAACCGCAAGGACGAACTGCCGGTGGAGTTTGTGAGCAAGGCCTTCGGGCTCAAGCGCGTCACGCTGAACCAGTTGTTTGTGCCGTCCTCCGAAGGCATGGTGAGGGCCGTGCTGGCGGGCTGGGGCGTCAGTGTGGTGCCGCGCCTGCTGGCGCAGGGCCTCATCGACCAGGGCCAGCTTGTCAATGTGGCGCCGCATTACACCCTGCCCATCCAGCTGTACTGGCATTGCTGGAACCTCGAATCCGAGGTCCTGGACGCCCTGACAGCCGCACTCAAGCTCACGGCGGCCCAGTCGCTGGTGCCCTGATTCCGCGAGTAGCCGCCCCGGCGGAAAACAAGCCCTTGGTATCAATTCCTGTAGCCCGCGCGGGTGTGAATCCTGTAGGACAAGGCCGGAGATAGGGACTTATGGCCTCAGTCCAGGGACTATTCCCATTTACAAAAGCTCTGCAGGTGCGCACACTGTAAAAAAGCCATGCGGGGGCGGCACGGCGCAGTGCGGCGTGGCAGTGAAAGGCATAGGTACCCGAATGCTGGGATGGCTGGGGCTGCGTACGCGTCTGGTTCTGTTGGTGCTGCTCGCGCTGCTCCCGGTCTTCGGCCTGCTTGTCTACTTCGCCGAACAAAACCACCGGGCCGCGCTGCGGCTGGCCCAATCCGACCTGCTGTCGGACGTCCTGGTGCTTTCTGCCCGGGAGCAACGCACAGTGGACACGGTGCGCGACCTGCTGACCGGCATCGCCAGCGGGCCGCACATCAAGAACCCCTTGCCCGGCCTGTGCGACCAGCACCTGAAAAACCTCCATGCGGAGCACCCCGAGTTCACCAACCTGGGCTTGGCTGCGACTGACGGAAGACTGGTGTGCGATGCGCTGGGCCTCACCAAAAACCTGCGCATTGATGACCGGGCCTTCTTCCGGCAGGTCATGGCGGGCCAGCGCTTCGCGGTGGGCCGCCATGCCATCGGCCGCGCCAGCGGGCGTCCCGGCGTGGGCTTCGCGGTGCCTGTGCGCAACGAGGCTGGGGTGATCAGCGGCGTGGCCTTCGGGGTGTTGGGCCTGCCCGCCCTGGCGGAGTCTTTGGGGGCTGCATCTTCCATGCCGGGCGCGCGCCTGGCCGTGCTGGACCGCGACGGCACGGTGCTGGCCATCTCCCCGCCGGCGCCGTCGTGGCTGGGGCAGCCGCATCCGGATCCGGTCGTGCAGCAGGCTGTGCGCGAGCGCCGGCAAGGTGTGCAGCAGGCGGCGGACGCGCAGGGCGCGCAGCGGGTCTATGCCACTGCACCCGTGCCTGGAGGCGGTGCGGAGGGCCTGTTCGCGACGATCAGTGTTCCGCAAACCGTGATCGCGGCCTCCAGCCACCAGGACCTCGCTGTCGAACTGCTGGCGTTGCTGGCCGTGGTGCTGTTCGGCATAGCTTGCGCCTGGTGGACGGGCAACCGGGTGATCGTCGATCCCGCCAAGGCCATCTTGAAAGAGGCCAACGAGGTGGCCCGGGGCAATCTCCAAGCGCGCGTCAGGCTGGGCCCCTTGTACCAGGGCGAGCTCGGCGAGATCGGGCTCACCTTCAATCGCATGGCCGAATCCCTGCAGGCGCGGCAGCGGGAACTTGATGCCATGCTGGACCGCGTGGACAAGGAGCGCGCCTTGCTCGACCTCATCCTCAACAGCATGAACGAAGGTGTGATCGCCGCGGACACGGAGGGCCGCTTCCTGCTGTTCAACGCCACGGCACGTACTTTGTTTGACACGCCGGGCCCCGCTACACGGCTGGACGACTGGCGCCAGCGCCACCAGTTGCTGATGCTGGACGGCAAGACACCCTATCCCGCGTCGGAGCGGCCGCTGTCGCAGGCCTCGCGCGGCATCAGCATCGACAACTGGGATGTGGTGTTCCGCCGGCCGGGCTCGGAAGACCGGGTGTTGCGTCTGAGCACCCGTCCGCTGCGCGATGCCGACGGTTCGGTGATGGGAGGGGTCACGGTGTTCAACGACATCACCGCCCTGAAGGCGGCGGAAAATTTCACCCACGCGCAGGAGCAGATTCTGGCGCTGATCGCCGGTGGCGCGCCGCTGGCGCAATCGCTGGAAGCCGTTGTGCGCCTGATCGAAGACAGCTCGCCGGACAGCCTGTGCTCCATTCTGCTGGTCGAGGGCGAGCAGCTGCACCTGGGCGCCGCGCCCAGCCTGCCCGACCGCTACAACCGGGCCATCGAAGGCCTGGCCGTCGGCGAGGGCGTGGGCGCCTGCGGCACCGCCGCTTTCCGCCACCAGCTGGTGGTGGTGGAAGATACGCAGAGCGACCCCCTGATGCAGGACTACCGCGAGTTGATGCGCGAACACGGCTTGCGCGCCTGTTGGTCCATGCCGGTGGTGTCCACCGACGGTGAGGTGCTCGCGACATTCGCGATCTACCGCGCCTACCCGTGCCGGCCCAAGGCCGAGGAACTCGAGCTGATCAACACTGCGGCGCGGCTGGCCGGCATCGCGCTGGCGCGGGCGCGCGCCGAGGCGGCACTGGTCAGCAGCGAGGCGCGCTTTCGCGAGCTGGCCGAAAACATCGACGACGTTTTCTACAACGTGGACCCGCGCACCGGCCGCCTGCTGTACGTGAGCCCCGGCTACGAAAAGGTCTGGGGCCGCAGCCGGGAAAGCCTGTATGCCGACCCTCTCGGCTATGCCGAAGCCGCGCTGCCCGAGGACAGGCATCTGCTCAAGGAGGCCAGGAAGCACAACCGTATGGGGCAACCCTCGGACACCGAATACCGCATTCTCTCCACGGACGGCAAGATTCGCTGGATACGCGACCATGCCTACCCGGTCATGAATGACGCGGGCGAACTGGAGCGTGTGGTGGGCACGGCGCGCGACATCACCGACCGCAAGCTGGCCGACCTGGAACTGGCCAGCACCAACCGGGCCTTGCAGATGCTGAGCCGCTCCAGCGTCGCCATCAACCGCGTGGAAGAAGAAGCCGGGCTGCTGGCCGAGGTGTGCCGCGTGGCCGTCGAGGTGGGCGGTTACCGCATGGCCTGGGTGGGGTATGCGCAGGACGACGCTGAGCGCAGCATCCTGCCCATGGCCCATGCGGGCCAGGAAACCGGCTACCTCGGAGAGATTCACCTGAGCTGGGGCGACGGAGACATCACCAGCCAGGGCCCTGCGGGCCAAGCCTTGCGCAAGGGGCAGGCCCAGCAGACCGGTGACATCGCCCGGGCAGACAACCGCTTTTACTGGTTCGCGGACGCGCTCAAGCGGGGCTTTCATAGCGCGATCTGCCTGCCGCTGCGCGACGGGCCGCGCAACTTCGGTGTGTTGTGCCTGTATTCGGGCCAGGCCCAGACTTTCAGCCCCGATGAAGTCAAGCTGCTGCAGGAGCTTGCCGACAACCTGGCTTTCGGCATCCTCAGCCTGCGCGCGCGGCTGGAGCGCCAGCGCAGCCAGGAAGCCGAGCGGCAGGCGGTCATCAAGGTGCGCGAGCAGGCCTCGCTGCTGGATCGGGCGCAGGACGCCATCATGGTGCGCAACCTCGACCGGACCATACGCTTCTGGAACAAGGGCGCAGAGCGCCTCTATGGCTGGACGGCCGAGGAGGTGCTGGGCAAGACCATGGCGGAGCTCATGTATCCCGACCCGCAGGTGCTGCTGGACAGCATGGCCAAGACCCTGGCCAACGACGGTGACTGGACTGGGGAGCTCGAGCAGCGCGCACGCGACGGCTCCGTGGTGTGCATCGAAGCGCGCTGGACCGTGGTGCGTGACGAGCAAGGGAAGGTCAACGGGGTGCTGGGCATCAACACCAACATCCGTGAGCGCAAGCGCGCGCGCGAGGAAATCCTGCGGCTCAATGCCAGCCTCGAGGAGCGGGTGCAGCAGCGCACCGCCGAGCTCGAATTCGCCAACAAGGAGCTGGAGACTTTCTCTTATTCGGTGTCGCACGACCTGCGCAGCCCGCTGAGCGCGGTGGATGGGTTCAGCGATTTGTTGCAGCGGACCCTGGCCAAGGCCGAGGCCACCCCCCTGACCGAACGCAGCCTGCATTACCTGGCGCGCATACGCGCGGGCGTGTCCCAGATGAGCGAGCTGATCGACGCCATGCTCACGCTGGCGCAGGTGTCGCGCTCCAGCCTGCGCTGGGAGCATGTCGACCTCAGCGCGCTTGTCGAGGCCCTGATGGCAGGTTACCGCGAGCGCGATCCGGGCCGTGAAGCGAAGCTTCATGTCGAGCCCGGCGTGACGGGGGCGGGTGATCCGCGGCTGCTCAAGCAGGTGCTGGACAACTTGCTGGGCAACGCCTGGAAGTTCAGCGCCAAAGAGGCATGCACCGAGATCAGCTTCGGCCGTGAAACCGGCGAGTCCGGCGAGACGGTGTACTTCGTGCGGGACCAGGGGGCTGGCTTTGACATGGCCCATGCCGAGAAGCTGTTCGGCGCCTTCCAGCGCCTGCACACGCCCTCGGAATTCGCCGGCACCGGCATCGGCCTGGCCACGGTGCAGCGCATCATCGCGCGGCACGGCGGCAGGATATGGGCAAAGTCCGAGCCGGGGCACGGCGCCACGTTTTATTTCACGCTGGGGCCCAGGACTGTGTGACGCCCCCGTCCAGGCTCACTGCGTGCAGCCTGCGGCCCCCGCGTGAGTACACCCCGGCTGGGTCAGGCCACGGACTCTCCAGCAAGGCAGGAGTCGCAGGCGGGCGGCCTTTTGGGGCAGGGAACTAAAAGGACTTTTGCTGCAGCGTTTCGCGCAGTGCCTGGGCCTTGTCGGCATCAAACTGCCCCTCGACCCGTGCCAGCACATCGCCCTGGCGGTTGACCACCACAGCGTAGACCTGGTCGGTGCTGGCCAGGCCTGCGGAGCGCACAAAACTGGCGCGGTCGGTAAACACCGGCACCATCTTGGCCCGCTCGGTATCGGCCGTATAGTGCTGCAGCAGCCGGTCTTCAACCGCGCTGCGGCCCGTCAGCGTGCCCGGGTCGTTGAGCACGGGCATGCGCATCCAGGCAATCGAGGGGTCGTTCCTCAGGTTCATCCCCTGGATCCAGCTCTCGACTTCGGCCCGCTGGCCGCGCTTGAAGGTGATCAGGGCCAGGGTGCGGTCCGAGGGCAGGCCCTCGGGCACGGTGACCGGCTGGCGCAACAGGGTTTGCGCCATGAAAGCCGGGAGGCGGCCCATCACGCTTTCATCATTGGGCGCCGCGAAGGCGAATGCAAAGGCCAGCCCGGCGGCGGCAAGCCAGGCCCCAAGATAGGACACGTTGCTTTTCATGTTGTTCTCCCCTGTTCGGGTTCAGTACAGGAAACCCTGCAAGAACCCTTCAAGCAAGATACCTGCTAGCTGGACGGCGCGCAAACCAACAATTGGAACAAAGTGTTATCACCGCTTGACACGCTGTTGTCCGCCTTGCTGATCGCAGTTAGGTTGCGCGCCGGGCGGGAAGTTCCGAAGAAAAAGCGGCAGCACCTTAGGTGCCGCCGCGCTTACGACTTTAGTCAGCAAGGGTGCGCCGGCCGCAGGCCCTTAGGAATGCTATCGACCGATGTGGATCAACAGTTCGGGCAAAAAGCCCTCCTGCTCGCCCTTGCGCGCATAGCCCAGCGGGTTGGCCACCACGCGGCAACCGCGGCTGGTGTAATCGATGGCGCAGTGCAGGTGGCCGTGCAGCCACACGTCGGCCAACGGCAACAGTTCATCGAGTGCATTGCAAAAGCCCGCCGTCCCGGGCGCCAGGCCGTAGCGCGGGTCGGCGCTCAGCAGGCTGGGCGCGAAGTGGGTGATGGCGACCGTGGGGCCGTCAAAAGGCGCGGCCAGCGCTTGCCGCAACCAGGCCTGGCTTTTGAGGCCCTGTTCCCGCACGTCGGCCGCCAGCAGGGGTTGGCCGCCGCGGAATGCGTGGTTCTTGCTGAGGTAGAAATTGGCGGCGCGAAAGGCTTTCTCGCGTGCCTTGAGCTGCTCGCCCAGCGTGATGTCCCCGGCCTGGGCCTGGGCCGCGCTCAGGGCGTCGAAGTCGGTCCACAGTGTGCTGCCCACAAAGCGCACGCCTTGCAGCACCACGGTTTGCTGCTCCAGCCAGACCATGCCCAGCCGTTCACAGGTTTCGCGCAGCCGGGCATGGGTGGCATCGAAGTCCAGGCCGTCGTATTCATGGTTGCCCGGCAAGAAGAACACCGGCGTCGGCCAGCCCGCGCCACCCTCGGACGGCGGCAAGGGCGAGAACCTCGCCAGGCCGAAGTCGGCGACGCCGCGCTCGCTGAGCAGCGAGCCGTCCTGGTAGGAGCCTATGTCGCCGGCCAGCACCAGCAGGTCGGCGCCGGGCACGGGCTGGGCGCTGAAGTCGGGGTTGGACTCGAGGTGGAGGTCGGACAGCAGCTGGATGTTCACCCGCTGATTGTGCGGGAAGAAGGCTTGCGCCCCGGGGCGGCGGGATTTCGCTTGCGGCGGCGCGCATCCGTGCGCTAGATTCAGTGCGGCCTCAAGGGAAGAACAGTAGCCAAGGAGCCGCTTGTGAAGCAGATCAAAAACGCCGCTGTCGCGCGCACCTTCGCCGCTTATCCGCCGGACCTGCGGCGCCGCCTGCTGGCCCTGCGCGCACTGGTCCTGGACACCGCGGCCGCCACGCCCGGTGTCGGAGAGATTGAGGAAACGCTGAAGTGGGGTGAGCCGGCCTACCTGACCTCGGCCAGCAAAAGCGGCAGCACCATTCGCCTGGGGCCGGTCAAATCCAATCCCTCAGAGTACGCCCTTTACTTCAATTGCAAGACCACGCTGGTGGACACTTTCCGCACGCTGTTTCCGGTGGAGCTTCGTTACGAAGGCAATCGCGCCATCGTGCTCGATGCCGGCCAGGCCCCGCCGCTGGATGCCTTGTCTTTCTGCATCCAGGCGGCGCTGACTTACCACCGCAAGACGGCATCCCGCCGCGCGAAGGTGGGAAAGGAAGGAAAACCTGAAAAGCCTGGAAGTTGTACTTGAGGCCCACGTAGACGGCATTGATGTTGGCATCGCCTTCGCCGGCCCCTTCGGGTAGCGGGCAAAGCCGATGCGGCCGCTCAGGTTGCCGGAAAGCGGGGCTTCGTAGCCGATGCCGAACAGGTAGCCGCTGCCCGTTTGCGAACCGCTGCCATCGGTACGGAGAGGGTCTGTCAGGCCAGCGGCGCCGGCAGGCGCACGATGAAGCTGGTGCCCTGGCCCGGCTGGCTGCTGACTTCGATCTCGCCCTGGTGCAGGTCCACGCACTCCTTGACGATGTGCAGGCCTATACCGGTGCCGGAAATATTGCCGACGTTCGTGCCGCGATGAAAGCTGCCGAACAGGCGCGGCAGGTCGGACTCTGGAATGCCTATGCCCTGGTCGCTGATGCGCAGGTGTATTTGCTCATCCACGCCGCGCACCGCAAACCGCACGGTCGTGTCAGGGTCTGAATACTTGAGGGCATTGCCCAGCAGGTTGATCACCACGTGGCGCAGCAGCTGCGGGTCGGCGATACGTGGCGCATCCAGCCCGTCACAGGTGACGGATACACGCGCGGCCTGCGGGTTGCCGCGCTCGAGCTCGGCCATCACCTGCACCAGCCAGTCGGGCACCGCCAGCGGCGCGGGTTCAAACCTGAACTTGCCCAGTTCAAGGCGGCTGGTGAGCAGCACCTGCTCCACCATATTGCTCATGCGGTCCACGGCGGTTTTGATCTGCCCCAGCAGCTCGCGGCGCTCCTCGGCCGGAAAGCTCGCGCCGTACGCGTCCAGCAGCTCCACCGACGACAGGATGGCGGCCAGCGGCGTGCGGAATTCATGCGAGGCGACGGCTACAAAGCGCGACTTGAGTTCCGACAGCTCGCGCTCGTGCGCCAGCGCCTTGAGCATGTCTTCCTCGGCCTGGCGCTTGAGCGTCACGTCGGTCAGGAAGTTCAGCGTGGCCGGCGTGCCTTCCCATTCAAACATCACCGCGCTGATTTCCAGCCAGCGCGTCACGCTCTGGCTGTGCTGCACGCGGAACTGGTAGTGGTTTTCAACCGCCTCGCCGCGCAGGCGCTTCATGTGGTTGCCCAGTACCCGTTCGCGGTCGTCCGGATGGATGAACTCGATGAAGGGCCGCGATTTGGCGGTGGCCTCGTCCAGGCCGGTCAGCTTCAGCGCCCTGGGGTTGGCATAGAGGATGCGCCCGGCGGCCGTGACCAGGATGCCCTCGCTCACGTTCTCGACCACCGCGCGGTATTTGGCCTCGGAATCGGTGCGCCGGCCGATTTCCACGCGCAGCTGCTTGGAGGTGTCGAGCTGCCAGGTGATGTTGTTGGCCAGGTGGATGACGCGCAGCAACTGCCCCGACGGGCTGTGGATGGGCAACGCGCGCTGGCTCAGCCGGGCCGTGTCGCCGTTGGGCCTGCGCACGCGGTATTCCTCGGCGCGCTTGGCGGTGGCCAGCTGCATCTGCCGCACGCGCTCGCGGTCCGCCGGGTCGACCTGCTCCAGCCATTGCAAGGGGGCTCCCGCCAGTGTTTCAGCCGACAGTCCCCAGAACATGTCGAAAGCCGGGTTGGTATAGGTGATGCGGCCGCCCGCCGGGTCCCAGGACCAGAGCATGGCGTCAATATTGGCGGCGATCTGCCGCAGCAGTTCCTCACCCGGCAGCGAACCAGGCGTCACGGCCGTTGTCGATGCGGGCGAAGGGGCGTACATGCGATGAGCATAGCGGTATCGGGAGTGTGAACTCCTCCCGTAAAACCCCGCCTACAGGGGTTGGCGGATCAAACTATGCATGCTTTGCATGGATTTGGGGCCATCTTAGGCTTGAAACCCTAGGGAAAACCCTTATTCTTGATTCACCGTAACTTTTCACCCCGACCGGGGGTGACTTTTGAGATGTACACCCTGTTTGCCCAAATCGCCCGCTTCCTGCCCTCGGCTTCCCGCGTGGCGCCCACCCAAGGCGTGGCCCGCAACCTGATGGAGCGCGCCGAAGCCCGCGCCGGCCGCAATCCGCAGCAAGCGCAGGAACTGCGCACGGCTGCCTACGCTTACCTCAGCGTGGTGCGCTGAAGCCTGGCGGCGCATGCCGCTCAGAGTTTCACCCCCGCCCCCTTCACGGCGGGCGCCAGCATCGCCACCTGGTCCTTGACGAAGCCGCCAAACGCGGCCGGGCTCATGGCCTGGGTGGTAATGCCCAACTCCAGCATTTTCTTTTTGACTTCCGCGGTGGCGAGAATTTCGTTGCACGCGGTGTTCAGCTTGGCCACCATATCGGCCGGCATGTGCGGCGGCCCGCTCAGCCCGAAGAAGTTGTCCAGCACCAGCTTGCGGTAGCCGAACTCCACCACGCTGGGTACGTCGGGCACCAGCGGCGAGCGTGCCGCCGAGGTCACTGCCAGCGGCACCAGCTGCCCGGTTTTGAAATACGGCACAAACGCCGTCAGCACATCAATGCCGACAGGGACCACGCCGGCGATCAGGTCGGTCGTCATGGGCGCGCCGCCGCGGTAGGGAATGTGCTGCAGGTTCACACCCATGGCTTTTTTCATCAGCTCGCCGTAAATATGGCCTACGGACGCCGGCCCACCGGAGCCGAAGTCCAGCCGCCCGGTCTTGCGAGCCTGTGCTTCGACGTCGGTGATGGTCTTGATGGGCGCCTGCGGGTTGGCCATGACCACGCAGGGTGCATTGCCGATCAGCGCGATGTGGGTAAAGCCCTCGACTGGGTCGTAGGGCTGCTTTTCCAGCGCGAAAGGGCCTATGGACACCGGCGTCGAATTGCTGAGCATCAGCGTGTAGCCGTCCGCCGGCGCCTGCGCCACCACCAGCCCGCCCACGCTGCCGCCCGCACCGGGACGGTTGTCCACCACCACCGCCTGCCCCAGCTTCCTGGCCAGCTGCTCGGCCATCACACGCGCCACGATGTCGCTGGCACCCCCGGCCGGGAAGGTCACGACGATCTTGATGGGTTTGTCGGGCCAGGCCGCGAAGGCGGGCAGGGCTATGGCGGCTGCACCGCCGGTGAGCAGTTTGAGCGCGCTTCGGCGCTGGAGGGAAGGGAATAGGGCCGGGTGGGACATGAGGTGCTCCTGCGGACAGTGTTGGTGGTGAGCGCACTGTCTGCAAAAACCATGCCTCCAGGCCCTACCAGCGGCTGCGCAGTCCCACCAGCATGGCAAGATTGCGTTGTGCGGCGTTGTACTCCGCCTGTACATCCGCGAAGAGGTCAATCCCCTTGGCAATGCTGCCGCTCGCGCCCAGGCCCAGGATCAGCGTGTCGCGCTTGAGGGTCGCACCGCTGATCTCGAAAGGAAAAGCCGCGGCCGCGCCTTGAAGTTGTGCCGTCATGGGTTTGTTGAGATCACCGAACTCGTGCGCCCAGATCACTCGTGGCTCAAAACGGATGCGGCCCGCGTCGAAGCTGGCCGTCGCGCCCAGCAAGGACTTGCTGGCGTTGAGTGTTTGCCCTGCGACCTGAAGGTTGAGCGCACCCGCTCCGGTTTCGGTGTAGGCGCCAGACCTGCTGCGGCTCAGGGACAGCCCGGCCAGCGGCCGTAGCACCCAGCCGTCCATGGGCACCGTATACCTGGCCTCTCCATAGGCTGAAAGCGTGTCGCTGTCAAAGTCACCGCCGGCGATGCGGTTGATGCTGCCGAAGGCGATGCCGCGGTCCATGTGGTTGCTGCCCCAACCCAGGCTTGCGGAGCCGCTGAAGTTCCACGCGCCGCTGGCATAGCTGCCGTAGACCGCGACGGCCGTGGAGCGCGTCTTGCCGCTCTCGTTGTTGTCGGTGGATATGCGGGACGTGCCGGTGCTCAAGGCCACGCCTGTGCGCAAGCCTTCCTTGACTTCCGTGTCAAAGCCAATGCTCAGCCCCGAGCCGCGCAGGCGGCTGGCGGCTGCGTTGCCGTCGCCGTCGGTGTTGCCATGGCTGCCATAGCCGCGTGCCCAGAGGCCCCGGCCCGCATCCGAAGTGGTGGGCAACGCCGGCGCATCGCCGGCAAGCGAGAACTTCTGCTGGGGCATGTCGGACACCGGTGCCATCAGGTCGGACAGCGTGCCGTTGGCGGCCAGCAGGAGCGGTCGATCGGCAAAGGAATTTGCCAGCGTGCCCGCGCCGCCTTGCATGGCGGCCAGGCGCGCCTGCAGCTGGTTGCCGAAGTTCGCGGCGAAACCGGCGAAAGCGCGGCGCAGTTCCACGATGCCGGCGCCGCTGGCGGCGTCAAATGCGGCGCGTGCCTGCGGCGCGGACAGGCTGTCGACCGCGGCCAGTACGGTCGCCATGTCACTCCCGGCGCCGGCTACCGCATTTTGCAGGGCCGTGCCCGTGGCGATCTGGTTGGGCGTCACGCCGACGCTGGCGTAACTGGTGTTGTTGCGCAGCAGGGTCAGGAAGACATTGTTGGCGTCGTAAGCCAGGGAAGGGGTCAGGAATGCGAGGTTGGATGTGACGCCGGAAAAGCTGCCGGTGCGGCCGCCCGCGGCATTGAGGATGGTGTACTGGGTGGTCAGTGAGTAGGCGCCTGCGCCGGCCTGGACATCAACCGTGCCGCCGTTGAGCGTGGCGGTGCCCGTGGCGTTGATGCGGTCGCTGTTGCCGGCCGGATCCACTTCGACGCGGTAGACGGACCCTGCTGCGAACGCCACATTGCCGTTGACCGTCAGCGTACCGATGGAGTTGCCGGGCGCGAGCACGCCGCCCGCGGCGACGCTGGTGCTTCCCACCGTGCCGCTGCCCCCCAGCGTGCCGCCGTTGTTGACGGTGACAGCCGAGTTGGCGATGCTGCCATTGACCGCCAGCGTGCCGGCGTTGACGGAAGTGCCGCCGTTGTAGCTGTTGATGCCGGTGAGCACCAGGTTGCCCGCACCGGTTTTGCTCAGGGTGCCGGTGCCGCTCATGGCGCCGCTGTAGGCACCATTGGCCGCCTGGTCAAAGTTGACGGCGGCGTTGTTGCTGATGTTGCCCTGCAAGCTGGTGGTGTCGCCCTGCAGCGTTCCTGCATTGACGGTGGTGCCGCCGGTGTAGGTGTTGGCGCCCGATAGGATGGTGGTGCCGGCCCCTGTCTTGGCCAGGGAACCGGTACCGGAGACGGCCGCCGAAAACGTTGTGGCGCCTGTGTGGTTGAACTGCACGGACGAGCCCGCCGTGCCCAGGATCACGCTGTCGGCCGTGAGCGTGCCCGCTCCCGCGCCGTTGCCGATAAAGAGCGTGCCGTTGGCCGTATCGCCCACATGAAGCGTGCGTGTGCCGTTCACAGTGACGTTCCCTCCAGCGTCGATGTGCAGCTCGCCCGCGCCGTTGCCCCCGATCTCGAAGCGCTGCGCCTGGCCCAGGCCGACAGGCGCGAGCGTCAGGCTGGAGCCTGCGCCGGTGACCGTGACGATGCCTTGCCGGGGCGCATCACCCGCGAAAAGGTGGGCCGCGCTCACCGTGCCGCCTCCCTGTATCGTGAGCCTGGCGGCCCCGGCGCCGGCAATCGTCCCGAGGTTGATGATGTCGCCAACGACCAGCGACCCGCCTGTTGTGACGATGAGTTCACCGGTGCCCATCACTTCCAGTGCCTGCGCGGTGCCTGCGCCGCTCAGGGTGGCCTGGTCGGCGGCATTGGTCAGCCGCGCGGTGGTCGCCCCGGTGGGCACGCCGCTGGTCCAGTTGCCGCCGATGCTCCAATCGCCGGCGCCGCCGTTCCAGTCTGTGCTTTGGGCAAAGCTGCCGGCGGGTGCCGCGAGCAAACCGGCCAGGACCAGGGACGCGCTCAGTGGGCGCAGGGTGAAATGGAGGTGTGTTTTCAAGGAAGCGGTCCCTCGGGCTGGCATGGTTGTTGTGGTCCCGGTCCTGCTAACGAGGCGGGGCGCTGCCAGCTTAGCTGATGTGTCGCCGGGCGCGCAACCGCTTCACCATGTCATCTGTAATACAAGCCGTTCAGGCCGAAAACGCCTTGTCGGCGGCGCGCGCCACGGCATGCCGCAGCCACATGTGGGCGCTGCGCTGCTGCGAGCGGCGGTGCCACACCGCATCCACATGCACCGGTGAAACGTCAAAAGGCAAGGGGCGCAGCACCAGTTGCTCGGCAATCCCGGTGACGCGCACAAAGTGGCGCGGCAGCACGGTCAGCAGGTTCGAATTGGCCACCACGCGGCCGGCGGTGAAGAACTGGTTCACCGTCAGCACCACCTGGCGCTCGCGGCCCAGCGAAGCCAGTGCTTCGTCCACAAAGCCATAGGGCCGGCCCGAAAAACTTACCAGCATGTGGCGTGCGGCGCAGAAGCGGTTGAGCGTGAAGGGGCCCGTGGCCAGCGGGTGGTCCTTGCGCATCACGCAGACGTATTCGCCGTCATAAAGCCGCTGGTGCTGAAACGGCAGCGGCTCACCGCTCTGCGCGTGCGCGGTCAGGTCGGCCAGCAGCGAGGGAAAGTAGCCGACGGCGAGGTCGCAGGTCTCTTCATCCAGCAGTCGGCGCGGGTCACGGGTGGTGAGCGGCACCACCCGGATAAACACACTGGGGGCTTCCTGCTCCAGCGTTTCGACCAGGCCCGGCATCAGCTCGGCGGCGGTTGCATCGGCCATGGCCAGCACAAAGGTGGTGTTGGCTTCGCCAGGCACAAATTCGTTGGGGACCAGCGACTCCTGCAGTTGCCGCAGCGCCTCGCGCACGGCCGGCCAGATGGCAACGGCGCGCGGCGTGGGGGCCATGCCCTGGCCGCTGCGCTGCACCAGTTCGTCGCCCAGGGTTTCGCGCAGGCGGCGCAAGGCATTGCTGACGGCGGGCTGGGTCAGCGACAGGTTGCGCGCCGCCCGCGTCAGGCTGCGCTCGGCCATGACCTCGTCGAACACGCGAAGCAGGTTCAGGTCCAGGGTGCGGAAATTGAGGGTATCCAAGGGTTGGGTCGGGAGTTTGGGTGTAAGTTATCACTGTTATGAATGAATCACATCATAAAGATAAAGTTGAATAACATCAGTGATAACCCTAATATCCCTGTACCCGCTGAGATATCTTGTCCCGGTGGGGATTACCAATAACGGGAGTTCCTCATGACCAGCTTCGTCAATATCAAATATTCCACACAGCACCCCGGCGTTGTCCGCGCTGAGTCGGCCTTTGGTGCCGTACGCCAGCTGGGGCAGGCATTCTCCGGCACGCGCGGCCTGGCCACGCTGCTGCTGTCCGCCGTCGCGGCCGCCATCATGGTGGTGGCTTACCAGGTGATGGACAGCGTCACCGAAGGCCATCTGCTGGTGATGTGGATCGCGCTGTGGGCTGTCGCTTTCGCCGTCCTGGCCTTGTTCGCCGGCACCGCACGCAACCTCGCCGCCCGCGTCAAAGCCGGCCTGGACGCCTGGTCGCGCAGCCTGGCTGAAGCCCGCGCCGACCAACGCCTCTGGCAAGCCGCCAAGAATGACCCGCGTGTGATGGCCGACCTGCAAATGGCCCTGCAACGCGCCGCCGATGCTGAGGAAGCCGTTGTTGCTCCCGCCGTCGTCAAGGCAGAGCGTGCCGAGCCCGCCGTCGGCGCCACCGTGCTGCGCGCTTACCATCGCAGCTACATCTAAGCGTCCTTGCGGATGCCGGCCGCCCAACGCGGCGGCCCATAAAAAAAGCCACCTTGTCGGGTGGCTTTTTTTGCCCCGGTGCTGGATGGCTCCGGGGCACGCTGGTTTGCCGGTCAGGCTGCCAGGCGGCGCTCAATCGCGGCTTTGGTCTCCCCCAGCTCTTTCGGCAGGTGATGTTCGAGTTGCTTGAACAGTTCGGCGTGCAGCTCCAGCTCCTTGAGCCAGGCGGCCTTGTCGATGCTGGTCACGGTCTTGAACTGCTCGGCGCTGAAGTCCAGGCCGGTCCAGTTCAGGTCTTCGTAGGCGGGGCTGATGCCAGTGATGTGCTCCGAGCCCTTGCCCGTGCCTTCGATGCGGTCGATCATCCACTTGAGCACGCGCATGTTCTCGCCGTAGCCGGGCCAGACGAACTTGCCGTCTTCACCCTTGCGGAACCAGTTGGTGGTGTAGATCCTGGGAATCTTCGCGCCGCTGGCTTCGAGCTTTTTGCCCACGTTGAGCCAGTGCTGGAAGTAGTCGCTCATGTTGTAGCCCATGAAGGGCAGCATGGCGAAGGGGTCGCGGCGCACCACGCCGGCCTGGCCGGTGGCGGCTGCGGTGGTTTCCGAGCCCATGGTCGCGGCCATGTACACGCCTTCGACCCAGTTGCGCGCCTCGGTGACCAGGGGCACGGTGGTGGAGCGGCGGCCGCCGAAGATGAAGGCGTCGATCGCCACGCCCTTGGGGTCGTCCCAGGCGCTGTCCAGGGCCGGGTTGTTGGTGGCGGCCACGGTGAAGCGCGCGTTGGGATGGGCGGCCTTGGCGCCGGTCTCCTTGGCGATCTGCGGCGTCCAGTCCTTGCCCTGCCAGTCGATCAGGTGGGCGGGCTGGCCGCCGGTGTCCTTTTCCATGCCTTCCCACCACACGTCGCCGTCATCGGTGAGGGCCACGTTCGTGAAGATGACGTTCTTGTCCAGGCTCGCCATGCAGTTCGGGTTGGTATGGAAGTTGGTGCCCGGTGCCACGCCGAAGTAACCGGCTTCGGGGTTGATGGCGTAGAGCTTGCCGTCGGCACTGGGCTTGATCCAGGCGATGTCGTCGCCGATGGTGGTGACTTTCCAGCCGTCAAAGCCGGCGGGCGGTACCAGCATGGAGAAGTTGGTCTTGCCGCAGGCGCTGGGGAAAGCAGCCGCCACGTGGTACTTCTTGCCCTCGGGGCTGGTCACGCCGAGGATCAGCATGTGCTCGGCCAGCCAGCCCTCGTCGCGGCCCATGTTGGAGGCGATGCGCAGCGCGAAGCACTTCTTGCCCAGCAGCGCATTGCCGCCGTAGCCGGAGCCGTAGGACCAGATTTCGCGCGTCTCGGGGTAGTGCACGATGTACTTGGTCTTGTTGCAGGGCCACTTCACGTCCTTCTGGCCTTCGGCGAGGGGGGCGCCCACGGTGTGCACGCAGGGCACAAAGTCGCCGTCCACGCCCAGCACGTTGAACACGGCCTGGCCCATGCGCGTCATGATCTTCATGTTGACGGCCACATAGGGGCTGTCGGACAGCTCGATGCCGATGTGCGCGATCGGCGAGCCCAGCGGGCCCATGCTGAAAGGCACCACATACATGGTGCGGCCCTTCATGCAGCCGTCGAACAGGGGCTGCAGCGTGGCGCGCATTTCAGCGGGAGCCATCCAGTTGTTGGTCGGGCCGGCGTCTTCCTTCCTGGCGGAGCAGATATAGGTGCGATCTTCCACGCGGGCCACGTCGGTGGGGTCGCTCTGGGCCAGGAAGCTGTTGGGGCGCTTGGCTTCGTTGAGTTTCTTGAAGGTGCCGGCGTCGACCAGCTGCTGGCACAGGCGCTGGTATTCGGCCTCGCTGCCGTCGCACCAGTAGACGTTGTCGGGTTTGCACAAGGCCACCATGTCGGCGACCCAGGCGATCAGTTTCGCGTTCTTGACGTAGCTGGGTGTGTTGAGCTTGAGGCCTTGCATCACGGGTTGGTTCATCGAAAAAACTCCAAAGTTAAAAAGCGTTATTTCGAGAAGCGTCGCGCGGCAAGCCGGGTGGCTGGGGCATCGGGACGTTTGTCGAAATAAGGCTTGGGGCTTTCCGGAAGCGGGCCTTTCAAGGCCAGAAACAGGGCAGCTCACGCATCAACCAGGTCCCGGTCGGCGGGTGGAAGCAGCAGGCCTGAAGAGGCTGCTGCACGAGGGCAAAAAGCACCCGGAAGGGCTGCTTTTAAGCCTTCCACGGGTCGGCCAGAGAATTCATTTTAAGAAGATAGTCGTGGGTTACCTTGCGGTTACCACCAAAAGTTATGCAGAACTTGCATGAGGTTATGCATAGATAATGCCAGGGTTCGGGCAGCCATGACATGGGGGTACGGAATGCCGCTCAGGGGCGTTTGGGCCGCAGTTTCGCGGCGCTTGCGGCGAAAGGGGCTGGGGAAAGCACTGGGGATTGGCGCTGGGGCCGGAAACAAAAAGTCCGCAGGCTGCGGACTTTTCAGGGGAGCGTGGAGGCTCAGGCCATGTAGATGGCGATAAAGGCCAGCAGGAACATCAGCACGCCACCGACCACGGGCAGGACAATGGGGATCACTGGGACGATGGCGTCAACGGCTTCCTGCTCCTGGGCGGGCGTGGCGCTGTCGTGGGCGGCATTGGTGGTGTGGCTGGCTGAACTGGACATGGGGGTTCCTGAGTTGCTTGAAAGTCAGCGCGGATTTTACCTGTATGCCGCGGAGGGAGGGCAGAAAGCCGTACCGGAACCCCAACGCCCCAGTTGCGCTACCCTTTACCCATGAAATCTTCCACCCTCTTTCGATTTGTTCCGGCCCTTGTGTTCACACTGGCGCTGACAGCCTGCGCCACCGGCGGGCCCAACAGCGCCTCGGCCAGGCCGGTGCTGTATCCCAATGCCACGCTCAACCGCGTGGGCGATGCGCAGGGCCAGGCCGAGGTCAATGCCTGCATGTCGCGCGCTTCGGCGGCTGGGCTGAGCCCGTCGCAAAGCGGCAATGAAGTGGGCCGCCGGGCCGGTGAAGGCGCGGCCGTTGGCGGCGTGGCCTCGGCCGTCGGGGCCTTGATCACCGGGCGCGGTGGCGAGGGCGTGTTGCGTGCGGGTGCCGCTGGTGCGGCCGTGGGCGGCTCGGCAGGTGCGGTGTCGGGCGCGTTTCACAACGACAAGCCCAACAGCACCTACCGCAGCTTTGTGCAGCGCTGCCTCAGCGAGCGCGGTTTTGAGGTGATAGGCTGGAACTGAGCCGCCCGGCGCCTGGGGCTCAGTGCTGCTCTGAAGCTTCGTAACCGGCCGCGTTGAGCGCCGCCAGCACTTGCTGGATGTGGTCGCGCCCGCGCGTCTGTATCACCAGTTCGATCTCCACATTCTGGGCCGAGAGCATGGTGAAGGCGCGCTGGTGATGCACCTCGTCAATATTGGCCCCGGCATCGGCCACGGTGGCGGTGATCTTCGCCAGTGAACCGGGGATGTCGCGCACGCTGACCTTGATCTGCGCCAGGCGCCCGGCGCGCACCATGCCGCGCTCGATGATGGCGGCCAGCAGCAGCGGGTCGATGTTGCCGCCGCACAGCACCAGGCCGACTTTTTTGCCGGCAAAGCGCGCCGGGTACTTGAGCAGCGCCGCCAGCCCGGCCGCCCCCGCGCCCTCCACCAGGGTTTTCTCGATCTCGAGCAACATGACCATGGCCTGCTCGATGTCGCCCTCGTCGACCAGCACGAGGTCGTCCACCAGCCTGGCGATGATGGCTTGCGGGATCAGGCCCGGCGTGCCGACGGCGATGCCTTCGGCGATGGTGCTGGTGCCCTGCGGGTGCTTGGTACCTTTGATCGCGTTGACCATACCCGGGAAGCGGGAGGTCTGCACGCCGACGATCTCGATGCCGGGCTTGATGGCCTTGGCCGCCGTGGCCATGCCGGCGATCAGGCCGCCGCCGCCCACGGCGATGACCAGGGTGTCCAGCTCGGGCACGGCACGCAGCATCTCGATGCCGGTGGTGCCCTGGCCTGCCACGATGGCTTCGTCGTCATAGGGATGCACAAACACCAGGCCTTCGCGCTCCGCCAGCATCAGGGCATGGGCGCGCGCCTCGTCCAGCGTATCGCCGTGCAGCACCACTTCGGCGCCGAAGCCGCGCGTGCGTTCGATCTTCACGCCCGGCGTGAAGCGCGGCATCACGATCACCGCGCGCAGGCCCAGGCGCTGCGCATGGTAGGCCACACCCTGGGCATGGTTACCCGCGCTCATGGCGATCACGCCCCGGCGCCGTTCGTCGGCTGACAGTTGCGCGAGCTTGTTACAAGCGCCACGCTCTTTGAAAGAAGCGGTGTACTGGAGGTTCTCGAACTTCAGGAAAATCTGCGCGCCCGTCAGTTGTGACAGCGTCTTGGATTCCACGCAGGGTGTATCCAGCAATTGGCCCTGCAGGCGCTGGGCGGCCTGTTCGATGTCGGTAAGGCTGAGCATGAGTTTCCTCTGTGGCAATGGTCAGATTGTGCCGCTACATTTTCCGTGCGATCGTTGGCGTTTCTGTGGCGCATTTCACACGGGGGCGTTCAAGTAGTGTCTTCCATGATGCTTCAAGCTGCGTTATGGTGGAGTCTCGTTGAACCCTGCGGCGCCCGGCGCTCATAACAGGGTATTCAATGTCCGGGGGTCGTATCCAGTCAATGAGGCAAGTCGCAAGGTCCACAGGCATGTCAACCAGCGGTGTAGTTGCAATAGCAATAGGGAGGTTTGTCCATGGGCAGGCGTTCCGTTAGCGAGCAGCAGTGGCTGTTGTCCCCCGGGCTGAAAGAAGCGCCGGTGCTGGACCTGATGTGTTCGCACTTCGTGCTGACGCTGGCGGCCCGCCAGGGCGCCAAGTTCAACGTCAGGCGCGACCTCAACAGCCTGCTTTCGCTCTCCGGCCGGCACCTGGTCTGGCCGCTGCCCGCGCTGCAGCGCCTGCGCGAATTCCTGGTTCGCCGATGCAAGGACAACGAATTCTGGCGCGGCCATGAAAGCCTGAGCGACGCCGAATTCATGGCGCGCCACGGCGTCTGGCGCGGGCCTTATGAAGAGGGCACGCTGTTCTTCTACCTCGACGAGCACGCCAAGGACCAGCCCAAGGATTTGCTCTCGGTGCTGGCCGCCACCGGCGAATGGCTCACGCACGCACTCAAGAAACAATCCACCTTGGTCGAGAAGAACATCGACGCGCTGGCCAACCTGCTGCAGCTCAACCGCGCCGAACGCGCGCTGCTGCTGTACGGCACGCTCGCGCGCTACCAGCGCGACCTGCGCTCCCTGCTGGTTGAGTTCAAGGTCAACAACGCCCCCGAAGCCTATGCCGCCATCGCCGACGTGGCAGGCGTCAAGGCGCCCGAAGTCGCCGAGGCGTTGCGCGCGGGCTCGCGGCTTGAACGCATCGGCATGGTCGAGAACCTGATCTCCGAACACAACATCACCGATCTTGCCGACCTCATGAAGGTCAGCGAGAAATTGCCGCCCGTGCTGATGCGCGAATACCGCGACCAGAACGAACTCATGGCCGTCTTCACGCGGCCCGCCGCGCACAGCAGCCTGGGCCTGGCTGATTTCGCCTTTGTGCAGGAGGACGCGCAGGTGTTGGTCTCCCTGCTGCGCAATGCCGTGGCCACCAAGGAGCAGGGCGTTAACGTCCTGCTCTACGGCCCGCCTGGCACAGGCAAGACCGAGCTGGCCAAGGTCGTCTCACGGGCTGCGGGCCTGGACCTGTTCGAGGTCGAATACGCAGACCGCGACGGCAATTCGCTGAGCGGGCGCGACCGCTACCGCTCGCTGCAGATCGCCCAGGTCTTCCTCAAGGGCAGCACGCATTCGGCTCTTTTGTTCGATGAGGTGGAAGACGTGTTTCCGCCCATCTCCAACGAAGCCGCGCAGCTGATGGCGCGCTCCGAACAGCTGCCGGTGCCGGCCAGCGGCTCGGTCAGCGGCAAGGCCTGGGTCAACCAGATCCTGGAGTCCAACACCGTACCCACGCTGTGGGTCACTAACCGCATCGAGCAGATAGACCCGGCCTTCCGCCGCCGCTTCGCCTACCACCTGGAACTGCGCTCGCCGCCACCCGGGGCGCGCGAGGTCGTGGTGCGCAAGACGCTGGAAGGCGTGCAGGTCAGCGATGCTTTTGTGGCCAAGCTCACCGCGCGCAAGGGGCTCACCCCCGCGCAGATACGCACCGCCGTTCGTTTTGCGCGCTTGGCCAGCGCGCCCGAGGACAGGATCGATGCGCAGGTCGACGGCGAAGGCATGCAGGCCATCCTGGCCGGTGGCCGGCCGTTGCTGATGGAGTCGCTGATTGAGCGGCAACTCAGGAACGCCGATGTCGCGCTGGGCAACAAATCGGAAACAGCCGCCCGCCGCAGCGTCACCACCTATGACCTGTCCATGCTCAATGTCGAGTCGCGGTTTGAAGTGCCGCGCATCGTCGAGGCGCTCAAGAGCCGCGGCCACGGCAGCCTGTGTTTCTATGGCCCACCCGGCACCGGCAAGACCGCGCTGGCCGAGCACATCGCCAGGGCGTTGGACCTGCCCCTGATCATCAAGCAGGCCAGCGATCTCATGAGCAAGTATGTGGGCGAAACCGAACAGAACATGGCCGCCATGTTCCGCGAGGCCGAGGCCGAAAAAGCCGTGCTGCTGCTTGACGAGGCCGACAGCTTTCTGCAGGACAGGCGCGGCGCCCAGCGCACCTACGAGGTGACCGAGGTCAATGAAATGCTGCAGGGCATGGAGCGCCATGCCGGCATCTTCATCTGCACCACCAACCTGTTCGACAGCCTGGACCAGGCGGCGCTGCGCCGCTTCACCTTCAAGATCCGCTTCATGCCGCTGACCCGCGAACAGCGCGAGGCCATGTTTGTGGTCGAGGCATTGGCCGGGGATGCGGCCCTGCTGGGCGGTGAATTGCGCGAGCGCCTGGGTAGGCTCACCCAGCTGTGCCCTGGGGATTTCGCGGCGGTCAAGCGGCAGGTGGATATCCTGGCCGCCGAGTTTTCAGCCGAGGAATTCCTCGCGCAGCTGGAGGCCGAGCACCGCATCAAGCCCGAGGTGCGCGAAGGGCGCAACATGGGCTTCCTGCAGTAATTTCTGCAGGCGGCTGCGGAAGCCGTTGCGTGAGATTAAACGCAGGCCAGGCTGGCCGCGTGTTTCTGCTTGATGGCCTCGCTGACCTCAAGCTGCGCCTGCCGCACGATGCGGCCTTCTTCCATCCACAGCAACTGCCCCGGCTGCATCTGCTGCCAGTTTTCATTGCGCGTCAGCGGCTGGGTCGCGACCACGCAGAGCCGGTCTTCCGGGTTGTTGGTCTGCGCGAAATCCATGCTGAGGTCGGCGTCCACCAGGCTCGCATTCGAAAAAGGCCATTCGCGCACCAGGTACCACAGCCGGGTCGAGCAGTGCGCGTACAGCGACTGGCCGTTGGACAGCAGGTAGTTGAAAACACCGAACTCGGCCGTGCGCTCGCTCATGGCGCACAGCGTCTCGAACACGATGTCGGCCGAGCAGGGCTCGCGCGGGCTGATGCGCTTGAGTTCTTCCATCAGCGCGCAGAAGGCCCGCTCGCTGTCGGTGGTGCCCACCGGCTGGTAGTTGCCGGCGCAGTCCGGCCGGTAGTCGATCAGGTCGCCGTTGTGCGCGAACAGCCAGTGCCGGCCCCAGAGCTCGCGGGTGAAGGGATGGCAGTTCTCCAGCCGCATGGGGTCACCCTGCGTGGCTTTGCGGATGTGCGAGACCACGTTGCGCGACTTGATCGCGTAGTGCTTGAGCATTTCGGCGACCGGCGAGGTGGCCGCCGGCTGGGCGTCCACGAACAGGCGGCAGGCCTTGTCTTCAAAAAAACCGATGCCGAAGCCGTCCGCGTGGTGGTCCGTCAGCCCGCCGCGTGCGGCGAACCCCGTCAGCGAGAACCGCAGGTCCGCCGGTTTGGCCGAATTCATTCCCAAAAGCTGGCACATAGGTGGTAGTTTAGTGCCCCAGAATTTTCGACAGGAAATCCTTGGCCCGGTCGGTCTGCGGGTGGTTGAAGAACTCGGTGGGCGTGTTCTCTTCGACGATCTGGCCCTGGTCCATGAAGATCACGCGGTCGGCCACCGCCTTGGCAAAGCCCATTTCGTGCGTCACGCACAGCATGGTCATGCCCTGGTTGGCCAGCTCCATCATCACGTCCAGCACTTCCTTGATCATTTCCGGGTCCAGCGCCGAGGTAGGCTCGTCGAACAGCATGATCTTGGGTGTCAGGCACAGCGCCCGGGCAATCGCCACGCGTTGCTGCTGCCCGCCGGACAGCTGCAAAGGATATTTCTGCGCCTGCTCGGCGATGCGCACGCGCTCGAGCTGGTGCATGGCGCGCTCGATCGCGTCTTTTTTGGACAGGCCCGCCACCCAGGTTGGCGAGAGCGTGAGGTTCTCCAGGACCGTCAGGTGGGGGAACAGGTTGAACTGCTGGAACACCATGCCGACCTGGCGGCGCACCGCGTCAATCGCCTTGACGTCGTCGCCCAGCACCGAGCCCGCGACGGTGAGCTTGCCCTCCTGGTAGTCTTCCAGCGCATTGATGCAGCGGATCATGGTGGATTTGCCCGAGCCCGAAGGCCCGCAGATCACCAGGCGTTCGCCCGGCTTGACCTGGAGGTCGATATCGCGCAACACATGGAAGTTGTTGCCATACCATTTGTTGACCTTGTCGAATTGGATGGTGGGTTCACTCATTTTTGTATTCCTGTTCAACGGGCTTTGCCCACGGCGATACGGCGTTCAATCCACAGGCAGTAGCGCGACATGGCGAAGCAGCAGGTGAAATAAATCGCGGCGATGAAAATATAGGCTTCGATTTTGAAGGGCCGCCAGTTCGGGTCCGAGCCCACGGCCAGCGACAGCGCGCCGGTGAGTTCGTACAGCGAGACGATGGTTACCAGCGAGGTGTCCTTGAACAGCGAGATGAAGTTGTTCATGATGCTGGGCACCACGGTGCCGAGGGCCTGCGGCAGCACGATCTTGATCTGTGTCTGCCAGTAGCCCAGCCCCAGGCTGGCGGCCGCCTCGGTCTGGCCCTTGGAAAGGGATTGCAGACCGCCGCGCACGATTTCCGCCATGTAGGCCGCGGCAAACAAGGTGATGCCCACGATGACGCGCACCAGCACATCGGGCGACTGCCCTATGGGCATGAACAGCGGGAACATGAAGCTGGCCATGAACAGCACGGAGATCAGCGGCACACCGCGTATCAGCTCCACGTAGATGACGCACAGCGTGCGTATGGCCGGCATGTTGGCGCGGCGCCCCAGCGCCACCACCACCGCGATGGGAAAAGCAATGGTCATGGAGATCACCGTGAGCATCACGGTCAGCGGCAGGCCGCCCCACTGGTCGGTCGTCACCTTGGTCAGGCCCAGGATGCCGCCGCTCATCAGTGTGAAGAAGGCGGCCAGCACCACCACCCACAGCAGCGCCAGCCAGGGCTTCCAGAACCAGCGTATACAGCTGGCCACCACCAGGCCCAGCAGCAGCAGCGTGGCGAGCTCGGCGCGCCAGTGCTCGGGCTGCGGGTAGCGGCCCAGCAGGATGATGCGGCCCTTTTCACGGACCACGCCCCAGCAGGCGCCCAGGCCGCGCGCGGCCTGGCAGGCGTCCGGGTCCGCCGCGGTGACGGCATGGATGATGCCCCACTGCGCGATGCCGGAGGCGGCCCACACCAGCAGAACCAGCACGAGGAGGGACACCAGCGAATTGCCGATGCTGGAGAACAGGTTGTTGCGCAGCCAGGGGATGAAGCCCTCCATCTTGACGGGGGCGGGGCGGGCTGCGATGGGAACAAAGGTTTTGCTCATGGCTCAGCGCTCCTTGATCGCGGCTCGGCTGTTGAACCAGTTCATCAGGCCGGACGTCGCCAGCGAGGTGCTCAGGTAGATCAGCATGATGATGGCGATGCACTCCACGGCCCGGCCGGTCTGGTTCAGCGAGGTGTTGGCAATCGAGACCAGGTCGGGGTAGCCCACGGCCACGGCCAGCGAGGAGTTCTTGGTGAGGTTGAGGTACTGGTTGGTCAGCGGCGGGATGATGACCCGCAGCGCCTGCGGCAACACCACCAGCCGCATCGAGTGGGCGCGCGACAAGCCCAGCGAGGCGCTGGCCTCATGCTGGCCCAGCGACACTGAGGCGATGCCGGCGCGAACCACCTCGGCCACAAAGGCGGAGGTGTAGAGCACCAGGCCCAGCAGCACCGCGAGGTATTCCGGCGACAGCGCGCCGCCGCCCTCGACCTGCGACTCGGTCAGTAGCGGCATATTCCATTCGTTGGGTGCGCCGCCCGCGAGCCAGCCGAGCAACGCGCCGCCAATGATCAGCGCCAGCGATATCCAGAGCACCGGCCGCGGTTTGCCGCTCAGGTCAAACTGCCGGCGCGCGCGCTTCGCGTACAACACGCTGGCCACCACACCCACCAGCGCGCCGGCGAGCGCCAGCGTCTGGCCCAATCCCCATACCGGCGAAGGGTAGGAGATGCCGTTCTTGCTGACATACACCCATTTGCCGATGTGCAGGGCCTGGTCCACGGCCGGCAGGTATTCGGTGAACAGCAGATACCACATCAAGAGCTGCAGCAGCACCGGGATGTTGCGGAAGGTCTCGACATAGCCGTAGCACAGCGCCCGCACCAGCGCGTTGCGCGAAAAGCGCCCCACGCCCAACAAGGTGCCGAGGATGGTGGTCAGCACGATGCCGACCACCGCCACCCGCAGCGTGTTGACCAGGCCTACCAGGAAGGCCTTCCAGTACGGGTCTATGGAATCGTAGCTGAGCCAGCCTTCGCCGATATCGAAGCCCGCCGGCTGCATCAGGAAGTCGAAGCCGCTCTGGATGCCGCGGGTCTTCATGTTGGCCATGGTGTTGCTCACCAGCAGCCAGACCAGGAAGACAATCAGGCTGACGGCCAGCACCTGGTAGACGAGGGCGCGCGCCTGTTTACTGCGCCAGGAAAAGCCCTTGCGCCGCTGGGCGGGCGCCGGGCGCGGTGGGATCAGGGAATGCTCGGACATAAACGGTGTACCCAAAAAAAAAGCGGGCCGCTCGACAACGGAGAGTTGCGAGCGGCCCGCTTGCGTTCAACGCATCGGAATCAGCTGATCAAAAGGCGATCAGCGCACCGGCATGGCGTACATCTGGCCGCCCTTGTTCCATTGGTTGTTCTGGCCGCGCGGCAGCGCCAGAGGTGTCTTGGGACCGACGTTGCGCTCGAAGATTTCGCCGTAGTTGCCGACGGCCTTGACGGCGCGCACCAGCCATTCCTTGTCCAGGCCCAGCAGCTTGCCGGTGTCTTCGCCGCTGCCGGTCAGGCGCATGACCACGGGGTCCTTGCTGTCCTTGGTCATGGCGTCGACGTTGGCCTGGGTCACGCCGTACTCTTCGGCTTCGATCAGGCCGTACACCACCCACTTGACGATGGCGAACCATTCGTCGTCACCGCGGCGCACCATGGGGCCCAGCGGCTCCTTGGAGATCAGCTCGGGCAGGATCAGGTGGTCGGCCGGGACCTTGGCTTCCTTGTTGCGCACGGAGGCCAGGCCCGAGGCGTCCGTGGTGTAGGCCTGGCAGCGGCCCGAGAAGTAGGCAGCGTTGACGGCCTCCTGCTTTTCAAACACCACCGGCTTCATGTTCAGGTTGTTGGCCTTGGAGAAGTCGGTCAGGTTTTTCTCGGTCGTGGTGCCGGACTGCACGCAGACCGTGGCGTTCTTCAGTGCCTTGGCGCTCTTGACCTTGCTCTTCACGGGAACCATGAAACCCTGGCCGTCATAGTAGGTCACGGCCGTCATGTGCAGGCCCAGCGAAGCGTCGCGGGTCAGCGAGAAGGTGGTGTTGCGCGCGAGCACGTCGACTTCGCCGGACTGCAGCGCGGTGAAACGCTGCTGCGCGTTCAGGGGAACCCATTTGACCTTGTTCGCATCGCCCAGCACGCTGGCGGCGATAGCCTTGCAGGTGTCCACGTCCAGGCCGGTCCAGGCGCCATTGCTGTCAGCGGAGGAAAACCCCGCCAGGCCGACGTTGACGCCGCAAATCACCTGGCCGCGCGACTTGATGGTGTCCAGTGTCTTGCCGGCGTGGGCGGGTGCCATCGCTGCAAGGGTGAGGCCAGCGGCAGCCAGCGTGGCAAGTCCATGTTTTTTGGCGAGTTTGATCACGGGGGTTCTCCAGTCAGTAAAACTTATAAAACTTATGAGATCCAGCACGATGCGTGCCAGCGCCGAAATGCTACTCCAAGCATTGCGCGCGCCAAGCGGGTGTGAGGGCCTATTCGCTCGGGATAAACCCTTGCGAAAAATCCGTCATGAGCTTAACGATGGGTTGGTATGCAGGCCCGGCATGGCGTGGGCAGCGAGTAGAGAATTTCTTGCGCCGTGGCATGGCGCTCCGGGCTTGCTTGCCCCAAAACCGGGCGAGCTATGCCCCTTAAACTGCCATGCGCGCAAATCCTGGCGGCCCCTCGGCCAACAAGGGATAACCCTGATGGGTGGTAAAAGCGCTTAGCTCGCCGCGGCGCACACCCTGAGTACCTCGGCGCCGTAGGCCTCGCGTTTTTTCACGCCTATGCCGCTAATGCCGTCCAGGTCGTCCAGGCTTTGCGGCGCCCGCTCGGCGATGGCGCGCAGCGTCGCATCGTGGAAGATCACGAAGGCCGGCAGGTTGTGCTCGCGGGCGACTTCGGCGCGCCAGGCTTTCAGGCGCGCCAGGCGTTCCAGCGCGCCGGCGTTGAGCGCGGCCTCGGCCAGGCCTTTGACCGAGGTTTTGGTCACGCGCTTGCCGCGGCCGGCCTTGGCGCCCGCCACCTGTTCGCGCAGCACCACACTGACCTCGCCCTTGAGCACCTGGCGCGCGTCGGGCAAAAGCTGCAAGGTGCTGAAGGCCTCGGCATCCACGCGAACCATGTTGCGCGCGATCAGCTGGCGCAGCACGCCGCGCCACTGCGGCTCGGCCAGGTCGGCGCCTATGCCGAAGGTGCTGAGCTTGTCGTGCCCGTACTGGGTCATTTTTTCGGTCATCTTGCCGCGCAGGATGTCCATGATGTGGCCGGCGCCGAAGCTGATGCCGCTGGCCTGCTGCACGCGGTAGATGCAGCTGAGCATCTTGCGCGCGGCCTCGGTGGCATCCCACACCGCGGGCGGGTTCAGGCAGTTGTCGCAATTGCCGCAGGGCTGGCTCTCCTCACCGAAATAGCCCAGCAGGCTGACACGGCGGCAGCGCGTGTCCTCGGCCAGCGTCAGCAGCGCATCGAGCTTGCCGCGCATCACCTGCTTGAACTCCTCGCTGGCGGCCTCGCTGGTATCTATCATGCGGCGCTGGTTCACCACGTCTTGCAGGCCGTAGACCATCCAGGCATCGGCGCTCTGGCCGTCGCGGCCCGCGCGGCCGGTCTCCTGGTAATAGCCTTCGATGTTCTTGGGCATGTCCAGGTGGGCGACAAAACGCACATCGGGCTTGTCGATGCCCATGCCGAAGGCGATCGTCGCCACCATGACAATGCCGTCCTCGCGCAGGAACCGGTCCTGTCGCTGCTGGCGCAGGACTGCGTCAAGGCCCGCGTGGTAGGCCAGCGCCTTCAGCCCCGCATCCTGAAGCTGCCCGGCGACTTCCTCCACGCGTTTGCGCGACTGGCAGTAGACGATGCCGGCCTCGCCTTCGTGTTCGGTCTCGATGAAGCGCAGCAGTTGCCGCATCGGGTCGGTCTTCTCAACGATGGTGTAGCGGATGTTGGGGCGGTCAAAGCTGCTGACGAACTGGCGCGCGTCCTCAAGCTTGAGGCGCTCGATCATGTCCTGGCGCGTCAGCGCATCGGCCGTGGCCGTCAGCGCGATGCGCGGCACATCGGGAAAGGTCTCGTGCAGCAGGCTCAGCGAGCGGTACTCGGGCCGGAAGTCGTGGCCCCACTGGCTCACGCAGTGCGCCTCGTCGATGGCGAACAGGCTCAACAGCCCGCGCTCATGCAGCGAGGCCAGCAGGCCCTTCATGCGCGGCGTGTTGATGCGTTCAGGCGCGGCGTAGAGCAGCGTCAGCTCGTTGCGCAGCAGCTGCTTTTCAAGCTGGCTGCTTTCGTCATAGCTTTGCGTCGAATTGAGGAAGGCCGCGGACACGCCGGCCTCGTGCAGCGCGCCGACCTGGTCGTGCATCAGCGCGATCAGCGGCGAGATCACCACCGTCACGCCGTGGCCCGCCTGCTGCCGGACGATGGCCGGGATCTGGTAGCACAGCGACTTACCGCCGCCCGTAGGCATCAGCACCAGCGCGTCGCCCCCGCGCACCACATGGTCCACGATGGCTGCCTGCGGCCCGCGGAAGCTGTCATAGCCGAACACTTCGGCCAGCACGTGCAGCGGGGTGGGAAGGGAAGAGACGGGGAGTGAGGACAAGGTCGGAAGGGGAGTGAAACCGGTTGCGCGGATGCCGGGATTGGCCGGGAGAACGGCGGCAAAAGAGCTACATCTGCTCCCAGGGCAGGCCGTCAAAGCGCCAGCCCGAGAGCGTGGAGCGCTGGAAGCGCTCGTCGAGCTCGCCCTCGAAACCGTGCACCACATGCTGCACGTCGGTAAAGCCAGCCGCCTCCAGCGCCTGGCCCGCGTCCAGCGTGCGCTTGCCCGAGCGGCAGATCAGCAGCACCGGCTGCGCCTTGCCGCTGGCCTCGCGCGCCACGGCCTCGGCGAATTTCACCGGGTCGGGCTGCAGGTCGGGGTACTCGTACCAGGGCACGTTGACCACGCCCGGCGGGCGGCCCACATACAGCGACTCGATCTCCATGCGCACGTCCACGAACAGCGCATCGGGATGGGCTTGCAGCCAGGTCCAGGCTTCTTTGGGTTGAAAGTTTTTCATAGTCAGCGCAATAACCCTATTGTCGGGGAAAGTCCACCGCAAAACGGAGCCCACCTTAAAATCAGAGGCATGAAGCCCATCACCTACACCCGCGGCCAGCAGTTGCCGGCCATCCTGGCGCAGCGCATCGCCATCCTTGACGGCGCCATGGGCACCATGATCCAGCGCTTCAAGCTCAGCGAAGCCCAGTACCGCGGCGAGCGCTTCAAGGGCTTCCACAAGGACGTCAAAGGCAACAGCGAGCTGCTGAGCCTCACGCGCCCCGACGTGATCCGGGACATCCACGAGAGTTACCTGGCCGCCGGCGCGGACATGATCGAAACCAACACCTTCGGCGCGACCACGGTAGCGCAGGCCGACTACGACATGGCCGACCTGGCCGTCGAGATGAATTACGAGTCGGCCCGCATCGCGCGCGCCGCCTGCGACAAGTTTTCCACCCCCGACAAGCCGCGATTTGTGATCGGTGCCCTGGGCCCCACGCCCAAGACGGCCAGCATCAGCCCTGACGTCAACGATCCCGGCGCCCGCAACATCGGCTTTGAAGAGTTGCGCAAGGCTTATTACGAGCAGACCGAGGCCCTGGTCAAGGGCGGCAGCGATGTGCTGCTGGTCGAGACCGTCTTCGACACGCTCAATGCCAAGGCTGCGCTGTTCGCCATCGACGAATACTTCGACAACTCCGGCGAACGCCTGCCCCTGATCATCAGCGGCACCGTGACCGACGCGTCGGGCCGCATCCTGAGCGGGCAGACCGTGACGGCCTTCTGGCACAGCGTGCGCCATGCCGCGCCGCTGGCCGTAGGCCTCAATTGCGCGCTGGGCGCCACCCTGATGCGCCCCTACATCCAGGAACTGGCCCGCGTGGCCGGCGACACCTTCATCAGCTGCCACCCGAATGCCGGCCTGCCCAACCCCATGAGCGACACCGGCTTTGACGAGACGCCCGACGTCACCTCGCGCCTGCTGCGCGAGTTCGCCGATGAAGGCCTGGTCAACATCGTGGGCGGCTGCTGCGGCACCACGCCGGACCACATAGGCGCCATCGCGCACACCGTCGCCCCGGTTGCCGCACGCTCGCTGCAGCGCGGCTCCTTCTACAAGGAAGCCGCCTGAGCGAGTTGAGCGGCCATTACCGCCGTTAAAAGCAGTCCAGCGGACGTGCCCACGGCGCGTCATGTTTAGCGGCTATAGTCGGGGCCCGTTTGTCAGGCCCCGCTTTTCCCCATTCCCGGCGCTGCGTCCCGCAGCCGCCCGCGGCCGACATACGCATCATCACAAAGGAAACCCTGAACGTGCGTTCACTCTTCAAGATCGCCGCGGCATTCGCCGTGGCTGCCGCAACCCTGACCGCCCAGGCGCAACTGGCGCCGCAAAAATCCGTCACCATCGTCGTTCCCTATCCCGCCGGCGGCCCGCTGGACAATGCCGCGCACATCCTGGCCGACAAGCTGCGCCCCCTGCTCAAGACCGAAGTGCTGGTCGACAACCGCCCCGGCTCGGGCGGCAACGTGGGTGCCGCGCTGGTCGCCAAGGCGCCGGCCGACGGCCATACCCTGGTGATGGGCGCGGTGGCCACCCATGCCATCAATCCCTGGCTGTATCCCAACATGCCCTATGACGCGCTCAAGGACTTCACGCCCATCACCCTGGTGGCCCGCGTGCCCAATGTGCTGGTCATGAATGCCGAGACGGCCAAGCGGCTCAACATCAAGGACACCAAGGATCTGATCGCCTACGCACGCAAGAATCCCGGCCGGCTGACCTATGCTTCGGGCGGCAACGGCAGCGCCGGCCACCTGGCGGGTGAGCTGTTCAAGAGCCTGGCCAAAATCAGCGTGGTGCACCTGCCTTCCGCCGGCTCGGCCCAGGCGCAGACCGGCCTGCTTTCCGGCCAGTCCGACCTGATGTTCGACAACCTGGCGTCGGCCAGCGCCAACATCAAGTCGGGCAAGCTGGTGGCTTTCGGCGTGACCACCATCAACCGCTCCAGCAGCTTCACCGAGATCCCCACCATCAACGACGTGCTGCCCGGTTTCCACATCAGCACCTGGTTCGGCATCTTCGGCCCGGCCAACCTGCCCAAGGCCACGACGGACCAGCTGCAAAAGGCCTTTGCCGCGGCGCTCAACACGCCTGATACAGCCGAAAAGTTCGCGCGCATGAGCGCCACGCCCAGCCCCATGACCTCGGCCGACTTCGCCTACATGGTGATGAAGGAGCATGCCGACTATGGGCGCCTCATCAAAGTGGCCAAGATCAAGCTGGATTAAGCAGACACCTCATTTCCCGGGGCATTCGCGCCGGGAAATGGCACAACAGGGCGTCAGCGCTTAAAATACCGGCTACCCAAGGAGCGTTGCAGCGGACCTCAGCGTCCGTCAGGCTTGGGTGACAAGCCGCCCACCGCGGCCTTTTGCAACGACGCTCACCTTAGCCCCAAGGTGAGTCCGTGTCCGAAACCGAAAATTCCATTGCTGTCCCCCCCATGAAGCTCTCCGGCCTGGAGCCGGTCGACATAGGCGCGGGCACCCTGTTCGTCAACATCGGCGAGCGCACCAACGTCACGGGCTCCAAGGCCTTTGCCCGCATGATCCTCAACGGCGAATACGAGCAGGCACTGGCGGTGGCCCGCCAGCAGGTGGAAAACGGCGCGCAGATCATCGACGTCAACATGGACGAGGCCATGCTGGACAGCCAGGCCGCCATGGTGCGCTTCCTGAACCTGATCGCCAGCGAGCCCGACATCGCCCGGGTGCCCATCATGATCGACAGCTCCAAGTGGAGCGTCATCGAGGCCGGCCTGCGCTGCATCCAGGGCAAGGGCATCGTCAACTCCATCTCCATGAAGGAGGGCCTGGAGCCCTTCAAGCAGCAGGCCAAGCTGCTCAAGCGCTACGGCGCGGCGGCCGTGGTCATGGCCTTCGACGAAACTGGCCAGGCCGATACCTATGAACGCAAGATCGAGATTTGCGAGCGCGCGTACCGCGTGCTGGTCGACGAACTGGACTTCCCGCCCGAAGACATCATCTTCGACCCCAACATCTTCGCGATCGCCACCGGCATCGAGGAGCACAACAACTACGCGGTCGACTTCATCAACGCCACGCGCTGGATCAAGCAGAACCTGCCGGGCGCCAAGGTCTCGGGCGGCGTGTCCAACGTGTCCTTCAGCTTCCGCGGCAACGACCCGGTGCGCGAAGCCATCCACACCGTGTTCCTCTACCACGCGATCCAGGCCGGCATGGACATGGGCATCGTCAACGCCGGCATGGTCGGCGTCTACGACGACCTGGACCCGGTGCTGCGCGAACGTGTGGAAGACGTGGTGCTCAACCGCCGGCCCGCCTACAAGCCGGGCGAGCCCGAACTCACGCCCAGCGAGCGCCTGATCGAAGTGGCCGAAACCGCGAAAAGCGGCGCCAAGGACGACAGCAAGAAGAATGAATGGCGCGCCCTGCCGGTGCGTCAGCGCCTGTCGCATGCGCTGGTCCACGGCATGAATGAATTCATCACCGAAGACACCGAAGAGATGTACCGCGAGATCCTGGCCGGGGGTGGACGGCCGCTGCACGTCATCGAAGGCCCGCTGATGGACGGCATGAACGTGGTCGGCGACCTGTTCGGCCAGGGCAAGATGTTCCTGCCCCAGGTGGTTAAAAGCGCCCGGGTGATGAAGCAGGCCGTGGCGCACCTGCTGCCCTATATCGAGGCCGAAAAGCTGCAGCTGGAAGCCGCCGGCGGCGACGTCAGGACCAAGGGCAAGATCATCATCGCCACGGTCAAGGGCGACGTGCACGACATCGGCAAGAACATCGTGACGGTGGTCCTGCAGTGCAACAACTTCGAGGTCGTCAACATGGGCGTGATGGTGCCCTGCCATGAGATCCTGGCGCGTGCCAAGGTCGAGGGCGCCGACATTGTCGGGCTGTCCGGCCTGATCACGCCCAGCCTGGAGGAAATGCAGTACGTGGCCGCCGAGATGCAGAAGGACGACCATTTCCGCGTCAAGAAAATCCCGCTGCTGATAGGCGGCGCCACCACCAGCCGGGTGCACACGGCCGTCAAGATCTCGCCGCACTACGAAGGCCCGGTGGTCTATGTGCCTGACGCTTCCCGCAGCGTCAGTGTGGCGCAAAGCCTGCTGTCCGACCAGGCCGCCAAATACATCGATGAGCTCTACGCCGACTATGACAAGGTGCGCACCCAGCACGCCAACAAAAAGCAGGTGCCGATGTGGCCGCTGGCCAAGGCGCGCGCCAATGCCACGCCCCTGGACTGGGTTGGCTACACGCCGCCCGTGCCCAAATTCATCGGCCGGCGCGTGTTCAAGAACTTCGACCTGGCCGAACTCGCGCAATACATCGACTGGGGTCCCTTCTTCCAGACCTGGGACCTGGCCGGCCCCTTCCCGGCCATTTTGAAAGACGAGGTGGTGGGTGCCGAGGCCGTGCGCGTCTACAGCGACGCCCAGCGCATGCTCAAGCGCCTGATCGAAGGCCGCTGGCTCACCGCCAACGGCGTGATGGCGCTGTACCCGGCCAACAGCGTGGGCGACGACATTGAGATCTACACCGACGAGACGCGCAGCGAGGTGGCCATGACCTGGTACGGCCTGCGCCAGCAGACCGAAAAAACCGCGATCGATGGCGTGATGCGGCCCAGCCGCTGCCTGGCCGACTTCGTCGCGCCCAAGGGCGTTGCCGACTACATCGGCCTCTTCGCCGTGACCGCCGGCATAGGCGCCGAGAAGAAGGAAAAATACTTCCTCGACGACCACGACGACTACTCGTCCATCATGCTCAAGGCGCTGGCCGACCGCCTGGCCGAGGCTTTTGCCGAAAGCCTGCATGAGCGCGTGCGCAAGGACTTGTGGGGCTATGTGCCCGGAGAATCGCTGGACGGCGAGGCGCTGATCGCCGAAAAATACCAGGGCATACGCCCGGCGCCGGGTTACCCGGCCTGCCCGGACCACAGCGTCAAGAAAGAGATGTTCGAGCTGCTCAAGGCTGACGACATCGGCATGGGTCTGACCGAAAGCCTGGCCATGACACCGGCGGCCAGCGTCAGCGGCTTTTACCTGAGCCACCCGCAAAGCACCTACTTCAACGTCGGCAAGATTGGCGACGACCAGCTGCAGGACCTGGCGCAGCGGCGCGGCCTCAAGGCCGATGAGCTACAGCGCCTTCTGGCGCCGAATCTCTGAAGGCAGCTTTCCCCGCCTCTCTGCTTCACCAAGGCGCGGATCCTGCAAGGCCTTCAGGATTCCGTCACCATTCGCGTTTACAACGGCTTTGCCGCAGAATAAGCGGCGTTTACAAAAATACACGGCTGCTTGCCAAAGCCTGTTTACCTTCACGGCATGGGAAACGTTACACAGGCTCGGCACCTGTATCTGAGCAAGCGCTTTGATTTCACCTGAGGGAATTCCATGAACACTTCCACCGAAAACCTCCAGCCCGGCCAGCAGGCCTCGTCGGCCAACAAGCCCCTGTGGGCCGCCGTCGGCATCCTGGGCGCCGCCGTCCTGGCCATGGGCGGCACCATGATTTACCAGATGCGCAACCCGGTCGGCGCCACGCCGCCGGTGGCCATGGCGACCCCGCAGGCAACGTCCCAAGTGGCAGCGCCCCTGGCCGCAGCCAGCAGCAGCGCCAGCGCGGCGGACGACCTTGCCGAAAAACCGGCCGCGGCCCCCGCCAAGCCCGCCCCCGTGCCTGCCAAGAAGGTGGCCAAGCCCACACCCAAACCAGCCCCCGCGCCGAGTTATGCCGGCATTTCGCCCGCTCCCGGCCCCACGCCCGCCCCGGTGGCCGTCGCTCCGGCGGTCTGCCATGTGTGCGGCGCGGTTGAATCGGTCACACCCGTAGAACGCTCCACCAAGCCCGCCGGTGTCGGCGCGGGCGCCGTCGCCGGTGGCGTGCTGGGCGCCGTGCTCGGCAACCAGATCGGCCACGGCGGCGGCCGCACCGCGGCCACCATCCTGGGCGCGGTGGGCGGCGGCTTTGCCGGCAACGCGATTGAAGGCCATATGCGCAAGGAAACCGTCTACCAGGTCGGCGTGCGCATGGAAGACGGCTCGCAGCGCGTGGTGGAAGTGGCGCGCGCGCCCAGCGTGGGCAGCCGCGTGACGGTGGAGGGCAATGTGATTCGCACCAATGACGGCGCAGTCTATGGGCCCAAGCCGCCGCCCGCCCCCGTAGCCGCGCAGCCCGCCGAGCCTGCTCCCTACTACAGCCGCTGATTCCCCGGCGGCCAAAAAACGCCTCGCAACGCTGTGTTGCGGGGCTTTTTTTCGCCTGCAGCCCTTGGGGGCTTGGCGCTATGATGGCCCGGCCCATCACAAGGAGGATCGCATGCGGCGCTTTTTCATGCTCCTGCTGGCTCCGCTCATGTTTGCCGGCAGTTTTCAGGCGATGGCGGCTGGGTCCAAGTCCGGCATGGACCCGCTGGAGTTCGCCGGGGCGCAAGACCAGAACACCCCCGTGCTGCTCAGCGTCGCCTCGCATCCCGTGCCGTTTCGCGGCGCCGACGGGCGCGTGCATATCGACTACGAACTGCAGGTGATCAACGCGCGTGCCGTGCCGGCCAGGCTGGTGTCGATGGAAGTGCTGGATGCCGCCTCCGGCAAGGCGCTGGCCACTGTATCCGGCGCTGACATCGCCCGCATCTTCTCCTTGCTGGGCGGCGCCGCCACCGACAGCCTGGACGCGGCGCAGGCCGGCTTCTTCTGGATCGACGTGGTGCTGGAGCCCGGCCAGCCGTTGCCGAAAGCGCTGTCGCACCGCGTGGTGACGGCAGGCGCGGAGGTCAGGCTCACGGCCGCCGTCAAACCCGCGAGCGAGGGCATGGTCCAGACCACGCAAACCGGCGGCAACGTGGCCCTCAGCACACGGCCGGCGCCGCTGATCGGCCCTCCACTGGAAGGCACGGGCTGGGTCGCTTTCAACGGCTGTTGCAAAGAGGTTCCGCACCGGCGCGCCGGCATTCCCGTCAACGGCGTGCTGTATGTGAGCCAGCGCTTCGCCATCGACTGGGTCAAGGTCGATGCGAACTCGCAGCAGAGCAACGGCGACAGCGACAAGAATGAAAACTGGCCGACCTATGGGCAAAAAGCCATCGCCGTGGCGGACGCCAAGGTGGTCTCCGTGCTCGACGGCCTGCCCGAGCGCGTGCCCAATGCCTTGCCCCCCGACACCACCATGCAGAATGTCACCGGGAACCATGTGATCCTGGACCTGGGCCGCGGCTACTACGCCTTCTACGCCCACCTGCAGCCGGGTTCGCTCAAGGTGCGCGTGGGTGATCGCGTCAAGCGGGGCCAGGTGCTGGCGCTGGTGGGCAACTCGGGCAACACCACGGCGCCGCACCTGCACTTCCATGTGTCTGATGGCATGGGCCCGCTGTCGTCACAGGGCTTGCCCTACCTCATTGACGCCTTTGTCGTGAAGGGTGTCGCTGTCGACGTGACGGAGCAGGGCAAAGTGATCGTGAAGCCGCTATCCCAGCAGGGCTCGCAGCGCGGGGCCTTGCCCATGGATGCCTACGTGGTGGATTTCCCGGCCTTGAACTGAGCCCCGGCTCACCGGCCGCTTTGGGGCGCCGGCGTGCGGGGAGGGCACAGCAGAAGAATATGTTCAGACTTGCGTTGATTCTTTTTGGTGGCGATGCGCTGGTCAAGCGCTGGAAAATTTTCATGGCGGCGGGCGCGCTGGCGGCCCTTCTGGGCGCCGTGCTTCTTGTCGACCTGGTGGATGGCGTGGCCGACGTCGCCACCTGGGTGCTGGGCGCGGTGTTGCTCGCCCAGGGCGTTGTCGAGCTGGTCGTGGGCGCCACCCACGCGCGCGAGCGGCGCCGTTTTGAGATGCTGCGCGGCGCCGCCATGGTGGTGTTCGCCTGCCTGGTGCTGGATTTTCCCTGGGACAACTCCATCGCCGCCGGCATCCTGTTCGGCGCCGCCTTCACCTTCAACGGCCTGATCCGCATCGCTTCCAGCTGGCTGATCCGCTACCCGAGCTGGCGCAAGTCCAACCTGATAGGCTGGGGCTACCTGCTCATGGCGCTGTTGCTGCTGACGGATTGGCCGGTGCCTTCGAGCATGAACGTGTCGCTATGCACCGGCCTGGCGCTTATTGCCGGCGGCTACATCCTGATGCGCGGCGCCTGGCGGCTCAGGCGCCTGCCGCGCGGCTCCCGGCTGGCGGCCGTCGAGCTTTACAGCGGCACCCGCGTGCTGCAGCCCGAGGCCGCGCCGGCCACAGCGGAAATGCAGGCCGCCAATGCCGCCGCCGGGCACATGATCGTGCATGTCTGGACGGCGGTGGACGCGGTGGACGACGACAAGGACCGCATACGCCTTCCGCTGATTGAGCGCTACATCGCTTCCATGACCCGCAAAGGCCGTGTGTCCACGGGCCATGTGGCGCTTGAATGCGAGGACGGCCTGTACATCAGCCACCACCCGCAGGTCCGCCTGGCCATCACGCAGGCCAACCTGGTCGAACACTTGCGCGCCACCTCGGGCAACGACCATCCCGGCGTCTGGCTGCCTGCCTACGCGGAAGAGGCCGCGGCGACCCGGCCCTCCACGCACCAGCTGCATTTCCGCGTTTACAACCGCAGCTATCTGCAGGCGTTCTGGGACGTCTATTGCCAGGACGATACCTACAACCTCACCAGCCGCAACTGCTCCGTCGTGGTGACGCAGGCCGTGGATGCGGCCCTGGAAGGCGTCTTCGCGGACAAGCCGTTCTGGCGCACCCTGCTGCGGCTGGCGCTGCATCCCGACATGTGGATGGCCGGCAGCGCCCGGGTGCGCGCCGAAGCCATGGCCTGGACGCCGGGGCTGGCGCTCGACTACGTGAGCGCCGTCAGGCGCATCACCCACCCGCGCCACGACCTGAAGGTGCACCTTTCGCGCTGGTGGAAAACGCGCAAGGCGCGCAGGCCGCGCGCGCACTGAGAAATCAGGCCCTCACTGCGCGGCCTTGAGCGCCCGGCGGTACTGCACCGCCTCCGCGACGTGAACCGTCTGCACCACCTGCGCGTCCGCCAGGTCGGCGACCGTCCTGGCTACTTTCAGGCAGCGATGGATGCTGCGCCCCGACCAGCCCAGGCGGGCGGCCGCGGTGTTGAGGAACTTCGCGGCCGCATCGTCGAGCCGGCATTGCGCGTCTATGGCTTGGCCTGCCAGCGCCTGGTTGGTGCTGCCCTGGCGGGCCAGCGCACGGTCGCGCGCCGCAACCACGCGCTGCCGTATGTCCGCCGTGGCTTCGCCGGGCGGCGCATTTACCAGTTCTTCGGCCGCCAGGGCGCCGACTTCCACGTGCAGGTCGATGCGGTCCAGCAGTGGGCCGCTGAGTTTGCCCTGGTAGCGTGAGACCTGTTCGGGCGAGCAGCGGCAGGCGCGCAGGCTGGAGCCCAGGTAGCCGCAGGGGCAGGGGTTCATGGCCGCAACCAGCTGGAAGCGGGCCGGGAATTCGGCGCGCTGGGCGGCCCGCGAGATGGTGATGCTGCCCGACTCCAGCGGCTCGCGCAGTGCCTCCAGCGCCGCGCGCGGGAACTCGGGCAATTCGTCGAGGAACAGCACACCCCGGTGCGCCAGCGAGATTTCGCCGGGTCGCGGCGGCGAGCCGCCGCCCACCAGGGCCACGGCGCTGGCGGTATGGTGCGGCGCGCAGGTGGGGCGCATGGCCCACTTATCGAGCGAGAAGCGGCCGCCCAGCGAGGCCACCGCCGCGCTTTCCAGGGCTTCCTCGGTGGTCATGGCTGGCAGCAGGCCGGCAAAACGCTGCGCCAGCATGGATTTGCCGGAACCGGGTGCGCCCATCATCAGCACGCTGTGGCCGCCGGCGGCCGCGATTTCCAGCGCGCGCCGGGCGGCGGCCTGGCCTTTCACGTCGGCCAGGTCCGGGTAGGCCGGTTGCGGCGGCGTTGCCGCGGACTCGAGCCGCGACCAGCCGTCCAGTGCCTCGACGGGCGCATCCCCCGGAAGAAACTGCCTGACCACGTCGAGCAGGTGCAGCGCCTTGAATATCTCCGCGCCCGGCACCAGGGCGGCCTCCTGGGCGCTGGCCTCGGGCAGCACCAATTTGGGCAGCTTTTTGTCGGTGCCGCGTTCCGGGCGAGCCAGCGCCAGGCTCATGGCCAGCGCGCCGCGCACCGGCCGCAGGTCCCCGCCCAGGGAGAGCTCGCCCGCGAACTCATAGCCTTCGAGCTTGCGCGCGTCGACCTGGCCGCTGGCCGCCAGGATGCCCAGGGCAATCGGCAGGTCGAAGCGGCCGGAATCCTTGGGCAGGTCGGCCGGGGCGAGGTTGACGGTGATTCTTTTATTGGCCGGGAATTCGAGCCCGGTGTTCTGGATGGCCGAGCGCACGCGCTCCCGGGCCTCCTTGACCTCGGTTTCGGCCAGCCCGACCAGTGTGAAACTGGGCAGGCCGTTGGCCAGGTGGACTTCGACGCAAACGGGCCGTGCTTCCAGCCCCAGCAAGGCGCGGCTGTGCACTAAAGACAGGCTCATGAACTAACTCCCTGGTGATGCTCCAAAGTTGTGCGTGCTTGACGCCCCAATCTGGTGCTTATCGTGTTTTTTTGAATTCTAAGGTTCAACGTGTCAGGCGCCAGGCGGGTGGACCGCCGTCTGTCGAGGTGCCTGCTTTTGGCACGGTACGTGCTACCGAGACTTTGTGGGATCTAGGAATAGGCCCCTTTTCCGCAGTCGTCGAAGTCCGAGAACTGGAGCGCTGACCCCAGCGTTCACAAAAACCCGTAGAGCAGCTGGAGCGGTGCGCCGAAGGGCCGCTTCTTTATTCATCCTTGAGGAACCTGAACATGAAACTCGTAACGGCCATCATCAAACCGTTCAAGCTGGACGAAGTGCGGGAAGCGCTGTCCGGTATTGGCGTGCAAGGCATCACCGTCACTGAAGTCAAGGGCTTCGGCCGCCAGAAAGGCCACACCGAGCTGTACCGCGGCGCGGAATATGTCGTTGACTTCCTGCCCAAGGTCAAGATCGAGGCGGCGGTGTCCGACGACCTCGTGGACCGCGTGATCGAAGCGGTGGAGGGTGCCGCCCGCACCGGCAAGATCGGCGACGGCAAGGTCTTTGTCTACAACCTCGAACAGGTCGTGCGTATCCGCACCGGTGAAACAGGCAAGGAGGCGCTGTAAGGCGCTCCCTATCCAATAGCCACATAAAGAGAACATCGACATGAAAAAAATACTCGCTTCCCTTGTACTGGGACTGAGCCTGCTGACGACAGGCGCCGTGATGGCGCAAGCCCCGGCTGCCGCGCCCGCAGCGTCCGCCGCCGAAGCCAAGCCGGCTGAAGCGGCTGCTCCCGCAGCATCGGCTGCCGCCCCGGCCGCCGCCGCAGCGGCTCCCGCACCTGCTGCCGCGGCATCGGCTGCACCCGCACCCGTTCCCAACAAGGGCGACACCGCCTGGATGATGCTGTCCACCTTGCTGGTCATCATGATGACCGTGCCCGGCCTGGCGCTGTTCTACGGCGGCCTGGTCCGCAGCAAGAACATGCTGTCGGTGCTGATGCAGGTTATGGTGACCTTCTCGATGATCGTCGTGCTGTGGTTCATCTATGGCTACAGCCTGGCTTTCACTGAGGGCAACGCCTTCTTCGGCGGTTTCGACCGGCTCTTCATGAAGGGCATCTGGGACAACGTCGCGGGCACCTTCGCCAACGGCGCGACCTTCAGCAAGGGCGTCGTGATTCCCGAGATCGTGTTCGCCGCCTTCCAGGCCACCTTCGCGGGCATCACCTGCGCGCTGATCGTCGGCGCGTTTGCTGAACGCATCAAGTTCTCCGCAGTGCTGCTGTTCATGGCGATCTGGTTCACCTTCAGCTATGCGCCCATCGCGCACATGGTCTGGTTCTGGATGGGCCCTGACGCCTATACCGGTAAGGAAGTGGTCGATGCCATGAACGGCAAGGCCGGCTATATCTGGCAAATGGGCGCCCTGGACTTCGCGGGCGGTACCGTGGTGCACATCAACGCTGCCGTTGCCGGCCTGGTGGGTGCTTTCTGCATCGGCAAGCGCGTCGGCTACGGCAAGGAAGCCATGGCGCCTCACAGCCTGACCCTGACCATGGTCGGCTCTGCGCTGCTGTGGGTGGGCTGGTTCGGCTTCAACGCCGGCTCCGCCCTGGAAGCCAACGGCTTCGCTGCCCTGGCTTTCATCAACACGCTGGGTGCTACCGCAGCTGCCGTGCTGGCCTGGTGCGTCGGTGAAGCGCTGATGCGCGGCAAGGCTTCCATGCTGGGTGCTGCATCCGGCGCCGTCGCCGGCCTGGTGGCCATCACCCCCGCCGCCGGCAACGTCGGCATCGGCGGCGGCCTGATCATCGGCCTGGTCGCCGGTTTCGCCTGTCTCTGGGGTGTGAACGGCCTGAAGAAACTGCTGGGCGCCGACGATTCGCTGGACGTGTTCGGCGTGCACGGCGTGGGCGGTATCCTGGGCGCGCTGCTCACCGGTGTCTTCAACTCGCCAGCCCTCGGCGGCCCAAGCGCCGTGGGCGACTGGGTCACCGCTGCGACCGTGGCGCCCGAGGCCTACTCCATCGCCAGCCAGCTGTGGATCCAGGCCAAGGCCGTGCTGATCACCATCGTGTGGTCCGGCGTGGTCTCCTTCATCGCCTACAAGGTGGTGGACCTGACCATCGGCCTGCGTGTCAGCGAAGAAGACGAGCGCGAAGGCCTGGACATCACGTCCCACGGCGAAACGGCTTACAACCGCTGATGCGGTGGGCGGAGCCGTCCATGGGGCGGTTCTGTCCTTCCTGATATTTATAGAGAGTCTCCTTTGGATGTTCAGCCCGCCGGCGCAAGCCGGTGGGCTGTTTTTTTTGGGCGTTACAGTGGCGACTGTTCACATCAACACGAAGGCACCGTCATGACCTGGCAAACCCTTGCTGCACCGCCCAGTGGACTGGGCGAATCCCCGTTCTGGCATCCCGACGAGCAGATGCTGTACTGGATAGACATCCCGGGCCGGCAGCTGCACCGCTGCAATGTTTTCATGGGTACGGTTGAGAGCTGGGCCATGCCTTCCGAGCCTGGCAGCATCGCGCCGGCCCGTAGCGGAGGGCTCGTGATCGCGCTGCGCGACGGCATTTACCGCGCCAGGGAATGGGGCGGCGAGCTGCGGCAGCTGATGCAAGCCGACCACAACACGGCTACCACGCGTTTCAACGACGGCAAGGCCGATCCGCTGGGACGCTTCTGGGCCGGCACCATGTACGAGCCGCGCGACAAGTCCACGGCCCAGCTTTTCTCGCTCGACTGCCGCGGCGGCCGCGCGCCCGTGGTGGAGCGCAAGGCCGGCGATGCCATCATCGCCAACGGCCTGGCCTGGTCGCCCGATGCCGCCACGGTTTACTGGACCGACACGCCGCGCCACATCATCCGCGCCTGGAACTGGGACAGCGAGAGCAACGCCATGACCCAGCCCCGCGTGTTTGCCCAATGGCCCGGCAAGCCCGAAGGCTGGCAGCCCGGCATGGCAGGCTATGGCGGCCGGCCCGACGGTGCGGCGGTGGATGTGGAGGGCAACTACTACGTCGCCATGTTCGAAGGCGGGCGCATGCTCAAGCTCTCGCCCGCCGGCGCGCTGCTGGCCGAGTTTGCCGTGCCGGCGCGCTGCCCCACCATGCCCTGCTTTGGTGGCGACGACCTGAAAACCCTCTACCTCACGACCGCGCGCTACAACCGGCCCGCGCAGGAACTGCGGGACTTCCCCGATTCGGGCTGCGTGTTCTCCATGCAGATGGATGTCCCCGGCCTGCCGGTGAATTTCTTCCAGGACTGAGCGGGCGGCCGGCGGTCCGGTTGGCGGTTCGAAAAAAACCGAACAAGCCGCGTTCAAAAAAATCAAACCGGCACCCGCAGCCGCCGCTTACCATGCTGGCCATGGCTACAGATACCGACATCAGCGCCGAGCTGGCCGAGCGCGTGCGTGCCGCAGCAGCCGCGCGCACGCCCCTGCGCCTGCGCGGAGGCGGCAGCAAGGACTTCTACGGGCAAGCCCTTGCGGGCGACGTCCTTGACATCCGTCCGCACAGCGGCGTCACGAGCTACGAGCCCAGTGAATTGGTGGTGACCGCGCGCGCCGGCACGCCGCTGGCCGAGCTTGAAGCGCTGCTGGCCGCGCAAGGCCAGTGTCTGCCGTTTGAGCCACCGCATTTTGCAGGGGCCGGCAGCCAGGCCACCGTGGGCGGCATGGTCGCCAGCGGCCTCAGCGGCCCGGCCCGCGCGGGGGTCGGTGCCGTGCGCGACTACATGCTGGGCGTGGTGCTCCTCAACGGCAAGGGAGAGCGCCTGGTCTTTGGCGGCCAGGTCATGAAGAACGTGGCCGGCTACGACGTCTCGCGCCTGATGGCCGGTTCGCTCGGCACCCTGGGCGTACTGCTCGAGGTGTCGCTCAAGGTGTTGCCTGTGGCGCCGCAAGAGGCCACGCTGGTCTTTGAACTTGATGAAGCTGCAGCCCTGCTGCAACTCAATCGCTGGGCTGCCATGCCGCTGCCCGTCAACGCTTCCTGCTGGAGGGGGGGGCGGCTCTGGGTGCGCTTGCGTGGTGCGAAAGCGGCGGTTGCTGCGGCGCAAACATCCATGGGCGGCGAAACCATGGGCGAGGAAGCAGCCGGCCTCTGGGCTGCGCTGCGCGAGCAGACCGAGCCCTTCTTCAGCTTGAAGGACGGCGAATCGCTGTGGCGGCTTGGCGTGCCCGATACCGCGGCGCCGCTCGGTCTCGGAGAAACCCTGCTGGAATGGGGCGGCGCGCAGCGATGGATCAAGCGGCCCGACGCCGATGCGCCGCTGGTGCGCGAGGCGGCGGCCCGCGCCAGCGGCCATGCGACGCTCTTCCGTTCGGCAGCCAAGACCGTGCCAGTGTTCACCGCACCCAAGCCGCCGCTGGACCGCATCCATCGCGAACTCAAAAAGCAGTTCGACCCGGCCGGTGTGTTCAATCCCGGCCGCATGTACGCGGACTTCTAAGGAGAGACATGCGACGCCTTCGCCATCTCACCGGGCAGCACCGGACACCGTATATGAACCGCCTGCTCGGCGGGCTGCTGGCCTTTAATGCAGGCGCCATCAATGCAGGCGGGTTCCTGGTGGTCGGCATGTACACCTCGCACATGACGGGCTTCGCGTCCTTGCTGGCCGACAACCTGGTCCTGGGCCATATGGCGCTGGTGCTGGGTGCAATTGGCGCGCTGCTGGCTTTTATCACTGGTGCTGCCGTCACGGCCGTGCTGGTGAACTGGGCACGGCAAAACCATTTGCGCAGCGAATACGCCTTGCCCCTGCTGCTGGAAGCCCTGCTCATGCTGCTTTTCGGGCTGCTGGGCGCGACGCTGAATCGCCAGACCCCTTTCGCCGTGCCGCTGACCGTGCTGGTGCTGGCCTTTACCATGGGCTTGCAAAACGCGGTGGTCAGCAAAATCTCATCCTCGCAGATTCGCACCACCCATATGACCGGGGTGATCACCGACCTCGGCATTGAATTCGGCAAGATGTTTTACTGGAACCGCACGGCCAGCCCGCCCGAGTCGCGCGTGCGCGCCAACCGCATCAAGCTGCGGCTGTTCGGTACCTTGCTGGGCATGTTTGTGGCCGGCGGTGTGGCCGGTGCGGCCGGGTTTAAGTACGTCGGCTTTATCTGGGTCGTGCCGCTGGCGCTCATGCTGCTGGTGCTGTCCCTGCCGCCCCTGTACTCCGATTTCCGGCGCACTGCCCGGCGCAAGGCCCTTGCCTAGGACACCATGCAAACCCATCTCGCCCCCGAATTCAAGGACACCGCCGAAGGCAAGGAAGCCGAAGCGATTCTGCGCAAATGCGTGCATTGCGGCTTTTGCACCGCGACCTGCCCGACCTACCAGCTGCTGGGCGACGAGCTCGACGGCCCGCGCGGCCGCATCTACCTGATCAAGCAGGTGCTTGAAGGTGAAGCCCCCACACGCAAGACCCAGCTGCACCTGGACCGCTGCCTGACCTGCCGCAACTGCGAAAGCACCTGCCCCAGCGGGGTGGAGTACGGCCACTTGGTCGACATAGGCCGCAAGCTGGTCGATGAGCGCGTGTCGCGTCCCGCCGGTGAGAAGGCGATGCGCTGGGTGCTCAAGGAGGGCCTGCCTTCACCGCTGTTTGCCCCCGCGATGAAGGTCGGCCAGGTCCTGCGCGGTTTGCTGCCCGAGGCGCTCAAAAACAAGGTGCCGACAAAGCAGGACGCGGGGGCATGGCCGCGGCGCACGCATGCGCGCAAGATGCTCATGCTCGAAGGCTGCGTACAGCCGGCCATGATGCCGGGCATCAATGCCGCGACGGCACGCGTGCTGGACGCGGCCGGCATACAGGTTGTTGCCCCTCCCAAAGCGGGCTGCTGCGGTGCGGTCAAATTCCACCTTAACGACCAGGACGGCGCCAAGGACCAGATGCGGCGCAACATCGATGCCTGGTGGCCGTATGTGGAAGGCGGCGGCGTGGAAGCCATTGTCATGAACGCCTCGGGCTGCGGCGTCACCGTCAAGGACTACGGCCACATCCTCAAGGACGACCCGGCCTATGCGGCCAAGGCCGCGCGCATCAGCGAGCTCACGCGCGACCTCAGCGAGTTGATGCCCGAATTGGTGGGCGAATTGCAAGGCAAGGTGAAGGCCGATGCGGGCGCATTGGTGTTCCACCCGCCCTGCACGCTGCAGCACGGCCAGCAGTTGCGCGGCGGGGTGGAGACGCTGCTGGGCGCGCTGGGCTTCAAGGTCACGCTGGCCGCCACTGAATCGCACCTGTGCTGCGGCTCGGCTGGCACCTACTCGGTGCTCAATCCCGGCATCGCCTACCAGCTGCGCGACCGCAAGCTGGGCAACCTGCAGGCCTCGGCGCCTGAAACCATCATCTCGGCCAATATCGGCTGCATCACGCATCTGCAAAGCGGCACGGCCACGCCGGTGCGGCATTGGGTGGAGGTGCTGGACGACGCGCTGGCCCGCTAGCCGCCGGCAAGGCTACTGACATGACGTTGTCAGTAGCAGGTCCGCATCATCAAGGCTTCTTCAACAAAGGAGCTTCCCATGAAAAACGCCATCAGCTGGTTTGAAATCCCCGCCACCGACCTGAACAGGGCCCAGGCTTTTTACGAAGCCGTGCTCGAATGCAAGATGCGCCGTGAGCCCATGGGGCCGTCGGAAGGCGCGGTGTTTCCCTATGAAGCGCAAGAGGGTGTGGGCGGCGCCTTGATGGCAGGCCCCACCGCACCGGGCCTGGCATCGGGCGGTACGCTGGTTTACCTCGATGCCTCGCCCTCGCTCGACGCCGCCCTGGCGCGCGCCGCCAAGGCCGGCGGCAAGGTTGCCTTGCCGCGCCAGGCACTGCCGCCCGGCCTGGGCTTTTTCGCGCACATCACCGACCTGGACGGCAACCGCGTCGGCCTGCATGCAGCGGCCTGAACCGCGATGAGCCGCAAGAACTGGATCGCCGTCGCCAGCGCCGAGCATGCGCGGCGGGGCTGCGCACAGGACGGCGGAGGTTTTCCGCCGGGCCGCCCCAAGGAAAACACGGCCCCCGAGGGGCTGGAGCCTGCGGCTCCAAAGCTGCTTGAGCAGCTTTGGACAGGCGACAGAGGCGAAGCGTCTCGCGAGCCGCGGCCTGCAAGGCCTCGCGTATTACACGAAGTGAAAAGCGTGGGGCTGGGGTATATGCAGGTGTGCCACGGCAAGTGCGCGCCGCTCAAGCGCATGTCTCCCGGGGACAGGGTCGCTTACTACTCGCCCGCACTGACCATGGGCGGCAAGGACAAGCTCCAGCGCTTTGTCTCTGTGGGGCTGGTGCGGGATGGCGAGCCCTATGCCTTCGACATGGGCGGCGGCTTTGTGCCCTTCCGGCGCGACGTGGCCTATGTGGCTGCGCGCGAGGCGTCCATCCTGCCGCTGCTCGATGATTTCGAGTTTGTGGAGGACCGCCAGCGCTGGGGCTACAAGTTCCGCTTTGGGTTGTTCGAGGTCAGCGACCACGACATGCGGCTGATTGCGCATGCCATGCAGGCGGACGAAGCGGCGCTGGGGCTTTGACACACCCGGCCTCCGGGCCGGTTGCCGGGCTCATTCTCAGCTTCCCAGCGCGTAGTCGGTCGGGAGCGCGGTGGTGTGCTTGACCACCTCCATCACAAAACCCGAACTCACGTCCTGCAGCTCGGCGACCTTGATCAGGCGCTTGTACACGCTGTCGTAGCCGGCGATGTCGGGCACCACCACCTTGAGCAGGTAGTCGATATCCCCCGTCATTCGGTGGACCTCCACCACCTCGCGGATGGCGACGATTCCCTTGAGGAAGCGCTGGGTCCATGCGTCGTTGTGCTGGCTCGCGCGGATGCTCACAAAGGCGGTCAGGCCCAGGTTGAGCTTGACCGGGTCGCACAAGGTGACCTGCTGCTTGATGACGCCCTCGTCTCGCAGCTTCTGGATTCGCCGCCAGCAGGGCGTGGGTGAAAGGCCGACTTCCTGCGCCAGCTCATTGAGTCCGATCGAGGCATCCTTTTGCAACAGATCCAGAATTCGAACGTCTTTCTTGTCCATATAGCAAAAATATTAGAAATTAATTCTAATTATGAGCAAATTTACGGCTCTATTTGCAAGTTATTTTCCGGCCCGCGGGCCTATGATTCCTGGCAGACATTGGTGCAGGCAGGCACTGCAAACACACCACACGGATACGGCCATGGAAAAAATTCTTCATCTCTTCAAGGACCACCCTGACTCCGTCGGGGAGAGCTATTTCGAGCACATGTCCGCGTCCTTTTCCTTTGCCGTGCCATTACTCTCGGCCGCCATCGCCGCATTTATCCACGGCCTTTTCCCCTTCTTTTTTGTCAAGACGGGCAGCAGCATCATCACGCGCCTGCATGAGCGCATGGTCGTCAACCGGGTTCGCCAGCAAGCGCCGAAATAACGCCTGCCCCGGCAGTTCCGATCAGGCCAGTTCGCGGTAGAACACCGTCGTGCCCACCAGCCCGCCGCGCGGCAGCAGCGCGTAGCCGGGAATCACACCCACACGCTGCCAGCCCAGGCGCTGGTACAGGCGCTCTCCGTTGTCGCCGGTCACCGTGTCCAGCACCAGCAAGGTCTTGCCGCAATCACGCGCCATGCTTTCCGCCGCGCGCATCAAGGCTTCGCCCAAGCCCTGGCGGCGGCTGCGGCGGTGCACCAGCATCTTGGCCAGGTCGGCGCGGTGCGGCTGGTTTTCGGGCTGTGCCAGTACCAGCTGCACCGTGCCGCAAATGCCATGCGCGTCTTCGGCCACCAGCAGCGCGCGCTCGCCCGCCGCCACGCCCTCGGCCACATTGCGCCAGAAGGCTTCAGCGCGTTCGCGCGAGAGCGGGTGCATGAAACTCACGGAGGCGTCACCTTCCACGCAGTCAATCAGCACGTCGGCGAGTCCGGTGACCTGCGCTTCGCTGATGGAATTGAGGCGCCGCAGCGACCAGGGGGAGGCGCTTGTGTCCGTCATCTTGTTCAGACCGCTTCGGTTGCGATCACCACCGCATAGCGCGCGGGCTTTCGCGTGGGGTTGTAGAACATGGTGGGCTGGTCCAGCTGCATCGCCAGGCAGTCTCCCTGGCGCAGGGCGTGGCGCGTGTCGCCCACCGTGATGTCAATCGCGCCTTCGAGCACCCAGACCTGCTGGTGCACGCGCGCATCGCGCGCGCCGGTCTCAAAGGCTACGCGCCCGCCCGGCGGGAAATGCACTTCGACAATCTGTATGGGCTGGGGCACACCGGGCGGCGAGATGTTGCGCCGCAGATAGCCCGAAGCCGGGTCTTGCCATTGCAACTGGTCGGCATGGCGCGCCACCGGGTTGGCCGGTGCCTGCGCGGCGGGTGTGTCAAACAGTGACGCCAGCATTACGCCCAGGCCGGTGGCCAGCCTTTCCAGCACCACGGCGGTGGGGCTGCTCTCGCCGCGCTCGACCAGCGAAATCATGGAGCGGCTCACGCCGCTTTTGGCGGCCAGCGCCTCCAGCGACAGGCCTTTGGCGGCGCGCAGCTCGCGCACGCGTTCGGCGATGCGCTGGTTAAGGGCTAAAGAGGGTTCCGTCATGATGGAATTTATTTTCCATCATGTTAGAATTCATGTCCAGCCCCAACGTGGAGATTCAGCCAGGCTTTAAACGAACCACAGGCCGCTGCGGCTTGCGGCGCGCGACCTCCTCGAAGCCGGCATCGTCATACATGGACTTGGCGCCGAACCACATGGCGTCGTCATGGGAGCGGCCGGCCTTGTCCACGGGGTAGGCCTCCAGCAGCGTGGCACCCTGCTTTTTGGCGTAAGCGATGGCCCCATCCAGCAATGCGCGCGCGACACCCTGGCCGCGGTGCTCAGAGGGCACGACAAAGCAGATGATGGACCAGACGGGCAGCTCGTCCACCGGCTTCATCACCGGAGAGCGCTGGAGCTTGGCATAGCCTTCGCGCGGCCCCAGCGACACCCAACCCACCGGCACCTTACCGCGATAGCCGATCAGGCCTGGCGGGGTATCCCCATGGGTGAGTTTTTGAAGACCCGCACGATTGGCCTGGGCCGCCGTGGTGCCCGAAGGCAGCGGCCCGCGGGCGCCGCTGCGCCGGTAATACATGCACCAGCAGCCACGCGCCACCGAACAACCTTTGGCATTGAACAGCGCTTCAAGATCAGGCCAGCGCTCGGGTGTGAGGGGCAGGACGGTGAGCTTCACGGGGGCTGGACGGGTCAGGCATGTATTTTCTTCCAGCCAAATGCCCCAGCTGCCCCGATGGTTACGAACCAAATGCCGAGCAGGAGACCTGACCCCAGCCAGGCATAGAAAACCCACCCGACGAGTGCGGCCAGAACGGCGTGAAGAATGGGCTGATGCTTTGAGACATGCGCCGCGATGGCACCGCCGGCCAACGGCCCCAACACAAACAAAAAGATGTATGCCGCCGTGTAGTCAAGCTCCGGTGAATCGATGTGGGGGTGTTTGACATCCCCCAAAAAAGATACTTTGAACCAGAACGAAACAAAGTAAGGAAGAATAAAACCGCCCAATGCTCCGAGGACGACCGCTTTCAGTTTGACATTGCTAAACACCTTAAGTCTCCTGCCAAGGGCATGTGTATTGCATCCAGTTGAGTGAGTTGCGGTGCTTGTCGCGTCCCTTAAAACGTGTGCCCAAAAAGTGCCAACAGAAAGACGACGACAACGATGGCAAGCGCGATTCGCCGATTGCGCAAGACAAGTTCGGTTGACGTCGTCTGGAGCGGCCATGAAGCGAGAAGCAAGTAGAGAAAGCCAAATGCAACTCCAAAAACAATGGCCGTGCCGAGAGAGCTGTGAAGAGAAAGAATATCCTGAATCGTCGATGGTGCGAAGACTAACAGCCCGCACAAACCCCAGCGCCAAGCCGACGGGACAGGGATCAACAAAGCCGCGCAGCGAGGACAGGTAACCGGCCGCGTCCACCAGACTCTTAGATGGGATACGGGGCCGAGCGAGCGGCTCTGGCAGTTTGGACAGCTTGTTTTCATCACTTGTGTTCTAGCGTCATGTCGTACCTGGCGTCGTCGTCGAATTCAAGGTCGTAGCCGAAGCGCTTGCAGATGTCGGTCGGCAGAGGCACGGACTTTCCCAGAGCGTTGCGAACTGGTACAACGTAACTGCTGCCTGACCCACCTCGTCCTGCTGTTCCGCGGCCGTCAGCACTTCAAGATCAGGCCCGCGCTCGGGTGTGAGGGGCAGGTCGGTGAGCTTCATGGGGCTGGGAGCCAGCTGGTGTGAATTCAGTCTACGCGTGGTGTGAGTTTCGTCTCGTTGCGAGCACATGCAATGAAGGGCATGTTGTCCGGGTCCGCCACTGGTCGGATACCTTCTTTTTTCATTGTTGCTGCAAAAGCTCCCAAATCGCATTCAAATTGGACGTGAGTGCGGCCGTAGCCCAGTCCCTGATCGAACGAGAGTGCCGCAATGCCTTCAAAATCCACGCGAAACCCGTAACTCCAGCCTGGGTCGGCGATCGCAAGAGCTGGAGATTTGGTTATTTCGTCGCGTGTCGGAGGCGTAACCCCCGTTATCTGGCGGAAAGAGAAGCGACCACGAGCGTCAGTTCGTGTTTCGATGGGGGCCACGCAGGGCTTTCTTGCTAAAAATAACACGCGGTAATCCGCGCAAGAGGTAATTAGTGCTCCCGCGACGGGTCGGCCCGACCAGAGCAGCGTTCCCTCAATTAGTCCTTCAACAGGTTCCCATGCAGCGTGTGCAGAGGATGTGCAGCAGAAGAAAATTACCCATTGCATCCTCCTGACCAAGTAGGTAGATGTTGTCATGCTTAACGCTCCCTGCCAGCACTATAGCTACAGTTGATGATGAGATGGGGGCTTGAGCGGGTAAGCTCCTGTCATTCGAATCTTCCGTCATACACATGCGCCGCGCCGACCGCCTCTTCCATCTCGTCCAGCTGATCCGCGGCCGCCGCCTGAGCACGGCGGAATTTCTCGCCAAGCGGCTTGAGGTGTCGGAGCGCACGATTTACCGCGACGTGGCCGACCTGCAGCACCAGGGGGTGCCCATCGAAGGCGAGGCCGGCGTCGGTTACCGGTTGGGTGCGGGTTTTGACCTGCCGCCGCTGATGTTCTCGCAGAAGGAAGCCAATGCACTGGCCGCTTCGGTGCGCCTGGCCCAGGCCTGGCTGGACCCGGCCATGGCGGGGGATGCAGAGGCGGCCTGGAGCAAGATTTTCTCGGTGCTGCCGCCTACCGCGCGCACGGCGGCCGAGGGCGTGCCGCTGTATGCGGTGGTGATCAATCCCGATGAGGCGACGCAGCGCAGCCTGCAGCGGCTGCGCGAGGCGGTGCATGCGCGATGCAAGGTGAAGGTGCGTTACCGGGACGCATCGGGCAGCGAGAGCCGGCGCGTGCTGTGGCCACTGGGCTGCTTTTACTGGGGCAGCGTCTGGACATTGGGCGCCTGGTGCGAATCCCGGCAGGACTTTCGCAGCTTCCGTGTGGATCGAATGGCCGCGATTGAGGTGCTGGAGGAGCGCGTGGGCCACGAGGCCGGACGCACGCTGGCCGATTACTTGCGATCGGTGAAGTCCCAGGCCAAGCCGGGCTGAAGATCAAGCCGCGAGCGCGGCTTCGATGTCCTTGGCCAGGTCGGCAGGTTTGTCGGTGGGGGCGTAGCGACGGATCACCTGGCCGTCCTTGCCGACCAGGAACTTGGTGAAGTTCCATTTGATGGACTTGCTGCCCAGCAGGCCGGGCGCTTCGGCCGACAGCCATTTGTAGAGCGGGTGCGCGGCCGGGCCGTTGACGTCGATCTTGGACATCATGGGGAAACTCACGCCGTAGTTGACCTGACAAAAGGATTCGATCTCGCCGTCGGCGCCCGGGTCCTGCGAGCCGAACTGGTTGCAGGGAAAGCCCAGCACGGCCAGGCCCTTGCCGGCGTACTGCTTGTGCAGTTCTTCCAGGCCGCCGAACTGCGGCGTGAAGCCGCACTTGCTGGCGGTGTTGACGATCAGCATGACCTTGCCTTTAAAGCTGTCCAGTGAAATGTCTTTGCCGTCGATCTGGCGTGCTTTGAAGTCGTAAACAGTTTTATCGCTCATGCCTGTCTCCTGTTGAAGTGATGGGTCCTCAATGGGATTTTGCGCCTTCCGGCCCCGGGGCGGGCGCAGTGGCCGCCAGCACGGCGGCCAGCACGATCAGGCCGCCGCCCAGCAGGATGCGCGGCGTGATGTCCGCCGCGCCCAGCAAGGCCGCCGACAGGCTAGCAAACAGGATTTCGGTGAGCATGACGATGGAGGTCGTGCTGCCGGGCAGGCGCGCGGCGCCATATTGCAGGCCGGCATTGCTGGCCATGAAGGCCATGCTGAGCGCCAGCACCATGGGGATGCCCGCCGCAGCCAGCGCGGGCGCGGGTACCAGCATCTGGGACATGCCGGCCAGTGCTGCGCCGGCCGCCATCAAGCCGCTGCCGCCGAACATGGCCAGCATGCGGGACTCGCTGGGCGTGTGCCGGTATTTGCGCAGTACGGCGTTGGTGACGGCGAAGCTGAAACCGCCCATGATGGCCAGCCAGTCGGCCCAACCCTGGGGCAGGGGCCAGGGTGAGTCCGACGATTTCAGCACGATCAGCACGCCGGCCATGGCCAGCAGCAGGCGCAGCAGGGAGGCCGCCGTCGGCTTCTCGCCCAGCATCACCCAGGCCACCAGCACCGCCCAGGCGGGCATCAGGTAAAACAGCAGCACCACGCGTACCACGTCGCCGACCGTCACGGCCCAGTTGAAGCCGACGTTGGTCAGGCCCGAGGCCGCCGCCAGGAACCACAACTCGGGATGTGCAAAAAAACCGCGCCAGGCCCCGGGCCTGACCAGCGTCAGGCCGATCACGACGATCAGGTAAACCAGGGCGGTGGCCCACAAGGGATGCAGGCCATGGCCTTGCAGCTGGCGGAACGGCCACCAGGAACAGCCCCAGATAAAGGCGTTGAGGACCAATGCCGCGGCGGCTGCCGTGGCGCCGGCGCGAGGTGCCGGTAATCGCCCGGCCTCTTTTGCCTTCTCGCCAGGCTGCATCAATGCGACTTGTCGCTGCGCGCGATGCCCAGCAGGTGGTCGACCTGCTCTTTGTACTTGACGCAGTTGTGTTTGTGCCAGCGCTGGATCAGCCACATGAAGCCGGCCACCACGATGCCGAAGGCGGTGATCGCGCCAAAGGCCGACAGCCCCAGGCCGGTGGACAGGCTGTAGAAGGCGCCCAGGCTCAGGATGCAGGCCTGCTCGTTGAAATTCTGTACTGCGATGGAGCGGCCGGCGCCCATGAGGTTGTGGCCGCGGTGCTGGAGCAGCGCATTCATGGGCACGACCAGGAAGCCGCCTAGGCCGCCCAGCAGGATCAGGAAGGGCGCGGCCACCCAGACGCTGCTGATGAAGTTCATCAACACGACCAGCAGGCCCATGGCGATGCCCAGCGGCATCACGCTGGTGGCCTGGTCCAGCCGCATGCGCATGGAGGCCAGCACGGCGCCCACCGCCGTGCCAATGGCCACCACGCCGACCAGCGAGGAGGCCTGCGAGGTGCTGTAACCCAGGGCCGCGGCGCTCCAGGCCAGCACGATGTAGCGCAGGTTGCCGGAAACGCCCCAGAACAGGGTGGTGGTGCCCAGCGAAATCTGGCCTAGCTTGTCACGCCAGAGCGCCGAATTGCAGTTCCAGAAGTCGGGCAGCAGCTCCAGCTTGTTGCGCGGCATGGGCCGCATCTCGACGCCGGTGTCGGGGATGCGCGTGTTGAACCAGGCAGCGATGACATAGAGCAGGATCAGCACGGCGATGGCCGCTTCGGGCGCGGTGTCTATGCCGGTCTCGAAAATCGGGAAGTCAAACGACAGCAGCAGGGTGGACACCGTATGGCCGACCAGCTGGCCGCCCAGCAGCACGCCCAGGATGATGGAGGAAATCGTCAGCCCCTCGATCCAGCCGTTGGCCTTGACGAGTTGCGAGGCCGGCAACAGCTCGGTGAGGATGCCGTATTTGGCGGGCGAATAAGCGGCGGCGCCCAGCCCGACGATGGCATAGGCCAGCAGCGGGTGCGAGCCGAACAGCATCATGAGGCAACCGATCACCTTGATGGCGTTGCTCACGAACATGACGTTGCCCTTGGGCCGCGCGTCGGCGAAAGCGCCCACAAAAGGCGCCAATACCACATAGAACAAGGCAAACATGGGTACCAGCGCCGCTGGCTGCCACTTCGGCGCCCCACTGGTCTTGAGCAGCTCCACGGCGGCCACAAACAGCGCGTTATCAGCCAGCGAGCTGAAAAACTGGGCCGCCATGATGGTGTAGAAACCGCGCTTCATTAAACTGTTGTGATCATTGCGGCACTGCATCAGCCGATCTGATGCTGCAAGATAAGGGTGAATGTCTCCAGACGATTCCGGTTTATAGCATGGGGGGCGGTGTCAGAATGCACAAGAACCTGTTCACGGTCTAAATGACGCCGCGCAAGCACCTTCTCGGGATGGGATGCAAGGCGCGGTGCGACGCCCATAGCGCACCTATGGGTTAGCGCCGCAACGCCGCAGACCGCCCGAGAAGGCGCTTGCCCTTCGGGTTGGGGTGAAATCGGGCGATTGAGCCGCCCAGGCCCTTGCATGGGCATTAGCCCATGCAGCGTTCCTGGTCGGCCCACTCATCCCGATTGCATCCCAACGCGGCCTCATTTAGGCCGTGAACAGGTTCTAGAGACCCTCGAAGCCGTTCACGGATCCTGACGGGATCCCTGAAGCCGCCGCCCTGTACCCATCTCATCACTGCGCCATGCCACGTCCCATTCTTGCCACCATCCACACCGCCGCTCTGGCCAACAACCTGGGCCGCGCCCGCGCCGCCGCGCCCGACGCCAAGGTCTGGGCCGTCGTCAAGGCCAACGCCTACGGCCACGGCATCGAGCGTGTTTTCGATCCCCTGCGCAGCGCCGACGGCTTTGCGCTGCTGGACCTGGCCGAGGCGCAGCGCCTGCGGGCGCTGGACTGGCGCGGCCCCATCCTGCTGCTCGAAGGCTGCTTCGACGCGCGCGACCTGGAGCTGTGCTCGCGCCTGGGCCTGTGGCACTCCATCCACTGCAATGAACAGATCGACATGCTGGCTGCCCACAAGACGCAGCTGCCGCACCGTGTGTTCCTCAAGATGAACTCGGGCATGAACCGCCTGGGCTTTCCGCCCGAGCGCTACCGCGCAGCGTGGACGCGCCTCAATGCCTTGCCGCAGGTTGAGGAGATCACGCTGATGACGCACTTCTCCGACGCCGACGGCCCCAAGGGCATCGGTGCGGCGCTTGCGGCCTTTGACGCCGTCACGCACGACCTGCCCGGCGAGCGCACGCTGAGCAACAGCGCCGCCACACTGCGCCACGGCGACGTGCTGGCAGGGCGCTCCGACTGGGTGCGGCCCGGCATCCTGGTGTATGGCAGTGCGCCCGATTTCCCCGAACACAGCGCGGCCGGATGGGGCCTGCAGCCCACCATGACGCTGGCGTCGAAGATCATCGGCGTGCAGGAACTCAAGGCCGGCGACACCGTGGGCTACGGCTCCAGCTTCACCGCCGACGGCCCGCTGCGCATAGGCATCGTCGCCTGCGGCTATGCCGACGGCTACCCGCGCCACTGCAGCACCGGCACGCCCATGCTGGTGGACGGCGTGCGCACCCGCATGGTGGGCCGCGTCAGCATGGACATGATCACGGTGGACCTCTCTCCCGTGCCCGGCGCGGGCATCGGCAGCGAAGTGATCCTGTGGGGCCGCTCGGCCAAAAGCGCGGAGCTGCCGATTGACGAAGTGGCGCACGCCGGCGGCACGGTGGGCTATGAATTGATGTGCGCGCTCGCGCAGCGCGTGCCCGTGCAGGTCGAATGAAGAACCTGTCCAACTGGCGCTGCTGAAAAAGGGTGGGGATTCTTTTTAAGTAAAAGGGGGTTGCATGGCATCGGAAGAACTGGAATACGCGGGCTTCTGGATTCGCGTCTGGGCGTCCATCATCGACACGCTTTTGCTGGGCATCGTGGTGTATCCGCTGCTGACGGCGATCTATGGCGACGCCTACTGGAGCGGCACGGACTTCATCCATGGCCCCATGGATTTCCTGATCTCCTGGGTGCTGCCCGCTGTCGTGGTGGTGCTGTTCTGGATGAGCCGGCAGGCCACGCCCGGAAAGATGGCGATTGCCGCGCGCATTGTGGATGCCGGAACCGGCAACAACCCCAGCACCGGCCAGTTGCTGATCCGCTACCTCGGCTACTTTGCCTCCTGCATCCCGATGGGCCTGGGCATTTTCTGGGTGGCGTTTGATTCGCGCAAGCAGGGCTGGCATGACAAGATGGCCGGCACGGTGGTGGTGCGCAAAAAATCCGGTACGACCCGGCCCGTGGAATTCAATGGCTGAGAGCTGAGTGAACCGCCCATGACATCCTCATCTCCAGTGACCGTCCGCTCCGTCGCGAAATGGGACTTCGCCGCCTGGCTTCCGCTCTGGGCGGGCTACAACCGTTTCTATGGCCGTTTCGGCCCGACCGCGCTGGCCGATGAGATCACCGCCATGACCTGGTCGCGCTTTTTCGATGCCTATGAGCCGGTGCATGCGCTGGTCGCCGAATCGGCGGATGGCGAGCTTGTCGGGCTCACGCATTACTTGTATCACCGCAGCAGCACCCGCATCGTGCCGGTCTGCTACCTGCAAGACTTGTTCACCGCCGAATCGGTGCGCGGCCGTGGTGTCGGCAAGGCCTTGATCGAAGCTGTTTACAGACAAGCTAAAACGGCGGGCTGCGACCGGGTTTATTGGCAAACCCACGAAACCAACACCACCGCCATGCGGCTGTACGACCAGGTGGCCGAGAAATCCGGCTTTGTGGTTTACGCCAAGGCGCTGTAGCGCCCCCTGTTCATTCACTTCGCGTTGGCCCACACGCCGTGTCGGCTTTGGCGGACGCGGCCCGGGCCCGGCATTCGCTAGCTTTCAATCAGGGCCGGCTGGATCCGTGCCGGCCCGCTGCGGCGCCATGCCGGTGAAGCTTCGCAGCCGTCCCTTGATGCCGGCGCCAAGGAGTGCCCATGGGCCAGTCTGATACCGGCAAAGAGCAGGGCCTGCAGTCCATGCTCGGAGCCTTCGCCAAGGCCTTTACCCAAGGCGACGGCAAAGCAGCTGCGGTTTGTTGGGAAGTTCCCGCGCTGATCGTCACGGACCAGGGCTCCAAGGCCGTCGCGACGCTGGGGGAAGTTGAAGATTTCTACGGCGGCGCCGCCAAACAGTACAACGACATGGGCATCACCGGCACGCGGCCCGAGATCCAGTCGGTCACCTGGTTGACGGACAGGCTGGCTTCGGTGCAGGTGCGTTGGCCTTACCTGGACGCGCAGGGCCAGGCGCGGCCGGACTCGGAAGCCTCGACCTATGTCATGCGCATCGGCGATGACGGCCGGCCGCGGATCACTGTCGTCGTGATGATGGGTGCCAGCAAGGGCGGTTGAGGCCGCCCCGCCGCTTACTGCGGTGCGACTTTCGCGCCCGTCAGTTTTTCCTGCGCCTTCACCAGCGCCGGGACAAACTCCTTGCCGTAGCCCAGCGCACTGGCCGTCACCAGGCTCTGGTGCACGGCCTCGCCGACGAGAGACGGCACTTTCACGAGTTCGGCCAGGTGGGTGTAGTAGCGCAGGTCCTTGCGCGCGTTGTCGAGTTCAAACTTGAGGCCGGCAAAATCGCCGCCCAGAGTCTTGCCCATGGCCTGGAAGAGGCCCGAGTTCACCGCACCGGCCGACACCACATCGACCAGCTTTTGCGGCTCAATGCCCGCCAGCGCGCCCACGGCGAAGGCTTCGGCGGTGGCCGTGCAGATGGCCTGGCCGATGAAGTTGTTGAGCAGCTTGACGACATGGCCGGCGCTGGGGCCGCCTACGTGGAAGATGTTTTCGCAATAGGCCGCCAGCACTGGGCGGATTTTGTCGAACACCGCCTGCTCGGCGCCCACCATGGTGTTGAGCTTGCCGAGTTCGGCCTCCACCGGCGTGCGCGCCAGCGGCGCGTCGACCAGCGTGGCGCCATGCTGCGTGCACAAAGCGGCCAGCCGGCGGGTGGATTCGGGCTCGCTGGTCGAGGTGTCGATCACGATCAGGCCGGCCCTGGCCTTGGACAGCACGCCGTTGGGGCCCAGCAGGGCTTCTTCCACCTGCGGCGAGCCGGTCACGCAAATCACGACGGCGTCGCAGGTGCCGAGTTCGGCGTGGCCGAACGCCTGTTTGGCACCCGCGGCCAGCAGGTCGGCCACGCGCTCCCGGTTGCGGTGAACGGTCAGGCTGAGGGTGAACCCCTTGGCCAGCAGGTTGCGCGCGATGCCGTGGCCCATCATGCCCGATGCGCCTATGACGCCAATGTGTTTCATGCTGTCTCCTGAAAAAAGCGTTGCTGAAAGGGATGAAGAAGAGAGATCAGTACAGGCCCTTGACCCGCGCCTGCAAGCGCGCCAGGCCCAGCAGGGCGTCGGTAGAGGGCGTGGGCACGGCCGTCAATTGGCCCAGTTCGCGCACGGCCGTCACCAGCGCGTCGAGCTCGACGGGTTTGCCGGCTTCCACGTCCTGCAGCATGGAGGTCTTGAAGGCGCCCAGCTTGCGGGTGATGACGTGCCGCTCCTCGGGCGTCTGGTTGATGGGGATGCCTATGCGCGCGCCGATTTCCTTGGCCTCCAGCATGATGCTGTGGGTGAAGGCGGTCACCAGCTCGTCGTCGAGGACGCGGTCCATGGTCGCGCCGGTCAGCGCGCTGATCGGGTTGGCGGTCATATTGCCCCAGAGCTTGAACCAGATGTCCTTCTGAATCTGCTCCGACACCGGGGCTTCGAAGCCGGCTTTTTCGAGAAGGGCTGCGAGCTTTTGCACCCGGGCGGTTTTCTCGCCGGAAGGCTCGCCGATGATGAGCTTGTTGCCGAAGTGATGGTGCACCTGGCCGGGCTCGTCGAGCGAGCAGCTGGCATGCACCACGCAGCCCACGATGTGGCGTGGGGGAATCGCTTCGGCGATCTCGCCCGTTGGGTCCACCGAGCTCAGGCGCTTGCCGGCCAATGTGCCGCCAAAGCCCTGCAGAAACCACCAGGGCACGCCGTTCATGGCGGTCAGCACGATGGTGTCCGGGCCCAGCAGCGGCGCGATATGGCGAGCGACCTCGGGCAGCGAAGGCGCCTTGACGGCCATCACCACCATGTCCTGCACGCCGAGCTCGGCCGGCACGGCACTCGACGCCACGGCCTGCGAGCTGACCTTGCCACCCTGGTTCAACCTCAGGCCGTGCAATTGCAATGCCTCCAGCGTGCCGCCGCGCGCCACCATGCTGACGTTGCACCCCGCATGCGCCAGCCCCATGCCTATCCAGCCGCCTATGGCGCCCGCGCCGTAAATACACACCTTCATTTGTTGCCGTTCTGTTTTGAGTAACTACCCAGCCACCCTGCAAACCGTTCGCCCTGAGCCTGTCGGAGGGCTTGCCCGTAAGAGGCAAGGCTTTGACAGGCTCAGCCCGAACGGTGGGACGACTGGATAACTACGGTTTCTAAACAAAATTGGGCTGTCGCCATGCAGTGCATGAAGAAACACCCCCTGATTTGGTGGCAAGTGGTTTTTAACCCTCTGGCGTGAAACCCACCGCTTTCACCAAGGGGCCCCAGAGTTCCGTGTCCGCTTTGAGCATCGCGGCCAGTTGCGCCGGTGAAGTCGGCGCCGGTTCCAGGAAAGATACAGCCAACCCATCAATCACATCCTGCGAGGCCAGCGCGCTGCGGATGCCGGCGTTCAGGCGTTGCACCACGTCCTGCGGCGCCTTGGCGGGAAGGAAGAATCCGAACCATTCGGTGAACGCCATGTCCTTGAAGCCCTGCTCCACCAGCGTGGGTGTGTTGGGCGTGAACTTGCTGCGCTTGGGGCCGCTGGTGGACAGCAAACGGCATTTGCCGGCGGCCACATGCTGGGTGAATTCGCCGGTGGGGCCGGACACGGCGGCGATCTGCCCGCCCACCATGTCCAGCACCGCGGGCTGGGTGCCGCGGAAGGCGACGTGGCGCAGGTCCACATTGGCGGCGCGGCCCAGCAGCGCGCCGATGAAGTGCGGCGAGGAGCCGGCCGCCGGCGAGCCGAAGTTCGCCTGCCCGGGATTGGCCTTGCACCAGGCGAGGAAGTCGGGCACGGTTTTGACGCTGGCCGGCACCAGCGGGCCAACCGCAAAGCCGTAGTCAAAAATCGCCGCGGCCGAGACCGGGGTCAGGTCGGCCACCGGGTCATAAGGCAGCTTTTTATAAGTATGGGGATAGATGCCCAGCATGGACATGGGGGTGAGCAGTACCGTCGCGCCGTCGGGCACGGCCGTCTTGACGAACTGCACGGCGATCTGCCCGCCCGCGCCGGTCTTGTTCTCGACCACCGCGGTTTTGGCATAACCGGGATGCAGCTTGTCAGCCACGCGGCGCGAAACGATGTCGGCGGTGCCGCCGGGCGCGAAGCCGGCGATGACCTTGGTGCTGTCAATGGCTTGGGCCCAGGCCTGTCGGCCTATGCCGGCGAGCAGGGCGGCGGCGCTGGAAGACTGGATGAGCTGGCGGCGGGAAATGTTCATGTGTTGTGTCCTCAGGAAAGGGGTGGGCCAGGGCGGCCTCAAATGCGGAAAGCCATTGTCTGTTCAAGCGCGTATTCCTGCACACCAGGCGGAATTCGGCTGTGCCATGGCAAGCTGCCGGGTTGATGCCGTCCCCATCATGACCAGAATCCAAACCCTGGTTATTTATACAGTAACATCACGCATGGCCAAAGACAAAACGATTTACACCTGCAGCGAGTGCGGCGGCAGCAGCCCCAAATGGCTGGGCAAGTGCCCGCATTGCAATGCCTGGAACACGCTGGTCGAATCGGCCGCCGAAAGCGGCGCGCCGGCGAAGAACCGCTACAGCAGCCAGTTCCAGTCGCTGGCCAAGGCCTCCGAGCTGACAACCCTGTCCGACATCGAAGCGACCGAGATGGCGCGCACGCCCACCGGCCACGAGGAACTGGACCGTGTGCTGGGCGGCGGCATCGTCGAAGGCGGCGTGGTGCTGATAGGCGGCGACCCGGGCATCGGCAAGTCCACGCTGCTGCTGCAGGCGCTCGACTCCTTGCAGCGCGCCGGGCTGAGCACCCTTTACGTGACCGGCGAGGAAAGCGGCGCCCAGGTCGCGCTGCGTTCGCGCCGGCTGGGGCTGGATGGTTCGCAGGTGAAGGTGCTGGCAGAAACCCAGCTGGAAAAAATCCTCGCCACGCTCGAAGCCACGCAGCCGGCGATCGCCGTGATCGACTCCATCCAGACCGTGTATTCCGACCAGCTGACCTCCGCGCCCGGCTCGGTCGCCCAAGTGCGAGAATGCGCGGCCCACCTCACGCGCGCGGCCAAGGCCAGCGGCGTGTGCATCGTGCTGGTAGGCCATGTGACAAAAGAGGGCGCGCTGGCCGGCCCGCGCGTGCTCGAGCATATGGTGGACACCGTGCTCTACTTTGAGGGCGACACGCATTCGAGTTTTCGCCTGGTGCGCGCCATCAAGAACCGCTTTGGCGCGGTCAATGAGATCGGCGTGTTCGCGATGACCGAAAAAGGCCTCAAGGGCGTGGCCAACCCGAGCGCGATCTTTCTGAGCCAGCACAGCGAACCCGTGCCCGGCAGCTGCGTGCTGGTGACGCTGGAGGGCACGCGCCCCATGCTGGTGGAAATCCAGGCGCTGGTTGACAACGGCGGGCCCAGCCCGCGGCGCCTCTCGGTGGGCCTGGACCGGGACCGCCTGGCCATGCTGCTGGCCGTGCTGCACCGCCATGCAGGCGTGGCCTGCATGGACCAGGACGTGTTCGTCAACGCCGTCGGCGGTGTGCGCATCAGCGAGCCGGCCGCCGATTTGTCCGTGATGCTGGCCATCACCTCGTCCCTGCGCGGCAAGCCCTTGCCCAAAGGTTTTATCGCCTTCGGCGAAGTCGGCCTGGCCGGCGAGGTGCGCCCGGCGCCGCGCGGCCAGGAGCGTTTGAAGGAAGCGGCCAAGCTCGGTTTCAGCGTGGCCGTGGTGCCCAAGGCCAATGCGCCCAAAAAAGCCATAGAGGGATTGACCATCCATGCCGTCGAGCGGGTCGAAGAGGCGATGAACGTGGTGCGCAGCCTGGGCTGAGGCGTTGCACAATCCGTTTCATGAAGCTCGCCGCCATCTCCGACATCCACGGCAACCTGCCGGCGCTGCAGGCCGTGCTGGCCGATATTGAACGGCAGGGCGTGGACCTGGTCGTGAACCTCGGCGACATCCTGAGCAGCCCGCTGCAGCCGGCCGAAACGGCCGAGCTGCTGATGGCGCGCAACTTCACCACGATTCGCGGCAACCACGAGCGGCAAGTGCTGGCGCTGATCGACCAGGGCCAGTACCTTGACCCGCTCAGCACCGACGGCTACACGGCGGGCCAGCTGGACTCGGCGCACCTGGCGTGGATTCGTTCGCTGCCCGAAAGCCTGGTGCTGGACGGCGGCGACATCCTGCTATGCCACGGCACGCCCGCCAGCGACCTCATCTACTGGCTGGAAACCACGGTGCCCGGTTTTACCGGTGAAGGCACGGGCCACGCCACCGGCATACGGCCGGCCACGGCCGATGAGGTGCGCGAGCGCCTGGGCGCCGCGGCGCAGGCCGGGCACTCGCTGGCCCTGTGCGGCCACACGCATGTGCCGCGCATGGCGCGGTGCGGCGATGTGCTTATCGTCAACCCCGGCAGCGTCGGCCTGCAGGCCTATGATGACGAACACCCGCATCCGCACGTGGTGGAAAACGGCGCGCCGCATGCACGCTACGCCATTGCCGAAAAAACCGGCGCGGGCTGGCGGGTCGAGCTGCGTGCCGTGCCATACGACCATCTGGCGCAAGCGCGCGTGGCAGCCGGCCGCGGGCGCGCCGACTGGGCGCATGCGCTGGCCACCGGCTGGGCGCGGCGTACAGCCGCCACCTGAGCGCCGTGGCGGCAAGGGCCGCGGCGCCCGCCTCAGCCCTGCTGAGGCCTTTTCCTACACAGCGGCTGTTGGCAGCGGTTTAACTTGGGCTTGTCGTTGTAAGGTTTCGCGTTTCGCTTTACCAAGGCCACTCCCATGCTTGAAAAACTACCTGATGCCCTGGGCCACGCTTTGCGCGGCCGGCGGGCCGGGCTCGACAAGCTCGCGTTCACTATGTCCGGCCTGCGCGCCGGCATGGCCGCCATTGAAGTCAGCAGCATCGCTTTTGCAGACCACGCGACCATACCGGCGCGCTACACGGCTGATGGGGACGGCCTGTCCCCGCCTTTGCGATGGCGGAGCGTGCCCACCGCTGCGGCTTCCCTGGTGCTGATCGTGGAGGATGCCGATGCCCCCACACCGCGCCCGCTGGTGCATGCCATCGCAGTGGATATCCCCGCCTCGGAGGATGCCCTGGCCGAAGGCGCGCTGAACGGCGAGCCCGGTGAAAGCCAGGTCCACGTGGGGCGCAACTCCTATTTGATGTCCGGCTGGCTGCCGCCCGATCCGCCTCCCGGGCATGGCGCGCACCGGTACGCCTTCCAGGTTTTTGCGCTGCTGCCCGGCGAGGCTTTCAGCGGCAAGCCGGGCCGGGATGCGGTCATGGAAGCGATACGCGATCGCGCATTGGCAAGCGGATGCCTGATAGGCACTTATGAGCGCCCGGACGCATCGATTCCGCTGGCGCAGGGGCGCGCGGCGGCTGGATAGGACGGGGCAGCGGCGCTACGCGTTGTCCGCAGGGGCCGGGGCGGCCGGCCTGCGAAAATGGCGCCATGAACTTCCAGAAAATCATTGTTCCCGTGGCCGGCGTCTTGGCCGTTGTGCTTGGCTACCGCTTCTACGGCTGGGGCGGCGTGGCCGCGGTCGCCGGCGGCCTGATCATGTGGGTGCTGCTGCATTTCACCCGCATGATGCAGGTCCTCAAGCGCGCGGCCAACCGGCCCATCGGCTATGTCGACAGCGCGGTCATGCTCAATGCCAAGCTCAAGCCCGGCATGACGCTGCTGCACGTGGTGGCCATGACACGGGCGCTGGGAGAGCGGGTGTCCGCCAAGGACGAGCAGCCCGAAATCTTCCGCTGGGCCGACGCCGGCGAATCCAGGGTCACCTGCACCTTCGTGGGCGGCAAACTGGCCCACCATGAGCTTTTCAGGCCGGCGCCGGACGCGGCGGCGCCCGCCCCGTAAAATCCGTCATTCAGGTTTTCCGGGCGGCATCCCATGCGCGCCCGCCGGCCTGGCAACCCGCATCACCCATATAGAACAGGATTCCCACCATGTCCCCAGTAGTACCCTCCATGGCAGACCGCGACGGCAAAATCTGGATGGACGGCCAGATGGTCGACTGGCGCGACGCCAAGATCCACGTGCTCAGCCACACCCTGCATTACGGCTGCGGTGCTTTTGAGGGCGTTCGTGCCTACAAGCAGGACGGCGGCGGCACGGCGATTTTCCGGCTCGAAGAGCACACCGAGCGCCTTTTCAACAGCGCCAAGATCCTGCGCATGAAGATTCCTTTCAGCAAGGAAGAAGTCAACGAAGCGCAAAAAGCCGTGGTGCGCGAAAACAAGCTCGAAGGCGGCTACTTGCGCCCGCTGACCTGGATAGGCTCGCAAAAACTCGGCGTCAGCCCCAAGGGCAACCAGATCCACCTGATGGTCGCGGCCTGGGCCTGGGGCGCCTACCTCGGTGAAGAGGGCATGAAGCGCGGCATCCGCGTCAAGACTTCGAGCTACACGCGCCACCACGTCAACATCACCATGACGCAGGCCAAGGCGGTCAGCAACTACACCAACTCCATCCTGGCCAACATGGAAGCGCTGGACGACGGCTACGACGAGGCGCTGCTGCTCGACGCCTCGGGCTTCGTGAGCGAAGGCGCGGGCGAGAACATCTTTGTGGTCAAGGGCGGCGTGGTCTACACGCCCGACCTGTCGGCCGGCGCGCTCAACGGCATCACGCGCAACACCATCCTGCACATCTGCAAGGACCTGGGCCTGGAGCTGGTGCAAAAACGCATCACGCGCGACGAGGTCTATATCTGCGACGAAGCTTTCTTCACCGGCACGGCCGCCGAAGTCACGCCGATCCGCGAACTCGACCGCATTGAAATCGGCGCCGGCTCGCGCGGCCCCATCACCGAAAAAATCCAGAGCGCCTTCTTTGACATCGTCAACGGCCGCAACCCCAAGTACGCCCACTGGTTGGCGAAGGTATAACGCCCCCGAAGCGGCCTGCGGCCGCCTCCCCCTCAAGGGGGCGCCACCTGCGGCCCGGCAAAGCCGGTTCCGCGATGGCCCTCGCAAAGTCCTGTAGAACGTCGTTACCCGGAGATATCCAGTGATCCAAAATACAACCCAAGGGGCCGTTGAACTGCTGGCTTCCGACCTGAACGCCCAGGGCGGCGTCTACTGCCCCAGCCCCAAAGCTGACATGAAAATCTGGAACAGCCACCCCAAGGTCTACCTGGATGTGGCGCGCACCGGCCAGGCCAAATGCCCGTATTGCGGCACGGTGTATCAGCTCAAGGCGGGCGAACACTTTGGCGGAAGCCACTAAAAACGCTCTCGTCATCGCGCCGCAGTGGATAGGTGATGCGGTGATGACGGAGCCTTTGTTGCGTCGGCTACAGGCGCGGGGCGAGCGCCTCACGGTGGGCGCCTTGCCCTGGGTGGCACCGGTCTACCGCGCCATGCCGCAGGTAGCCGAAGTCATTGAATTTCCTTTTGCGCACGGCGGCCTGCAGTTTCGCGAACGCCGGGCGATCGCCAAACGGATTCAAGGCCGTTTCGACAAGGCCTATGTGCTGCCCAATTCGCTGAAGAGTGCGTTGCTGCCTTTCCTGGCCAGCATTCCGGAGCGTATCGGTTACTTCGGCGAAGCGCGTGTGGGCCTGCTCACGCATCGGCTCAAAAATCCCAAAAACAAGCCGCCCATGGTGGCGTTTTATTCAGCCTTGAGCGGTGGCGCTGACCTCGACAAGGACAAGCCGCAGTTGCGGATGCCCCCAGCTGACATCGACCAGGCTTTGGCCGAACTGGGCTTGCAACGGGGCGGCTTTCATGTGTTCGCGCCCGGCGCCGAATACGGTCCCGCCAAGCGATGGCCCGCCCGCCATTTTTCGGAGCTGGCCGCAGCGCTGGATCTGCCGGTGGTGCTGCTCGGCTCGGGCAAGGAGGCGGCGCTGTGCGAGGAGATCGCCGCGCCCGTGAATGCGGCCCAGCCCGGCAAATGCCTGAACTTCGCGGGCAAGACTTCGCTGGTGCAGGCGCTGTGCCTGATTGCGGCCTGCAAATCCACCATCAGCAACGACTCGGGCCTGATGCATGTGGCCGCGGCTTTCGGCGTGCCGCAGGTGGCGATTTTCGGCTCGTCCAGCCCGCTGCATACGCCGCCGCTGAGCGACAAGGCAACCGTGCTCTGGCTCAAGGCCGACGCCAGCTACCAGCCGCCGCTCGATTGCGCGCCCTGCTTTGAACGCGAATGCCCGCTGGGCCACACGCGCTGCCTGAACGACATCGGCGCCGATCGCGTGCTCGCCGCGCTGGCTCCCGCCCCCTAGGCGGGAAAAGCTGACAGCGGCGCGAAGCCCGGCTTGTCCTGCGTCGGCGTGCGCGCCACGTTCATGACCCAGCACACCATCACGAAGTAGCCGACCAGGCTCACCAGCTCGACCACGCCCTGCTCGCCGAAGGCCTTGAGGGCAGCGGCATAGGTGGCGTCGCTGCAGCCGTGTTGCCGCAGCACTTCGAAGCTCAGGTCCAGCGCGGCCGCTTCGTCGTCGGCCATGCCGCGGGGCTGCCGGCCTTCGGCGATCGCGTCCACGGTGGCCTGGGCGACGCCCGCGGCCACCGCCAGGGGAGCATGCATCAGCCATTCGAACTGGTTGGCGGTATGGCGGGCGGCGACGCAGGTCGCCAGCTCGCGGATGCGGGCATCCAGGGTGCTCTCAAAGCGCAGGTAGGCCCCCATGTCGCCGACACGGCCCATGAGTTGCGGGCTGCGCAGCAAGGGGATGAATGGGCCGAATATGGCCTTGCGCGGCCCGGCGATGATGGCGTCTGCGGCCTCGCGCTGCGCCGGTGTCATGGCTTCGCGCGGCATCAGCGGCATGCGATCCGTCGGAGAGGGGAAAAAGCCCTGGGAAATGCTGGCGGGCTGCGGCGGGGGAGTGGTGCTCATGGCGGGGTCCTGTGGATGGTTTGGGCGCGAACAGGCCTTAGGGTATCAAAGGTGCCAAAACCCTTGCTGTCCGGTGCCGGGCAAAAAAAAGGCCACCTTGCGGTGGCCTGTTGAAAGTTCTCCTGGAGGGGAGAACGTCGTTGGGAGATCAAATAATTGCTTTCGACGTTTGGCTTGCGTGTCCCTTGTTTCGCCGAATTGCGGGTGTTGTGACAGCAACGCCTGCCACTGTCGGCGATTGCGCGCGCTTTGACCATTCTCCAAATGGAGGAGGGCGTCGAAATTTTTTAAAGATGCGGCGCAGTTTCGTGATTTATTTCACGCGGCCGAGTGGGCCATGGCGTGGGCCACGGGCAACTCGACGATGAAGGACGCGCCGCCGCCGGGCCGTGCTTCGCAGCGCACGCTGCCGCCGTGGCGCTGGCTGATGGACTTGACCAGGGCCAGGCCCAGGCCCACACCGCCTTCGCGTTCGCTGGCGCCGGGCAGGCGGTAAAAGGGTTCGAAGATGCGTTCGCGCTGGCCCGCCGGAACGCCGGGGCCGCGGTCATGCACCTTGACCACCGCCAGCTGCTTGGCGCCGACACGGGTTTGCGCGAGTTCGAGGTTGATCTCACCGGTGCTGTAGCGCCTGGCGTTTTCCAGCAGGTTGCGGATGAGGCGGCGCAACAGGCGCGGCGAGCCCTGCACGGTCAGGCTGTGGCTTGCGGCGTCCAGCCCCAGGCCGGCGGTGCCCGGCGGGTGGTCGAGTTCGGCGCTGAGTTCGGCGTTGACGCGCGCGCACTCTTCCGCCGCCAGGCCCGTGAGGTCAAGGGTTTCAAAGGGCTCGGCATCGGCCTGCTTGGCGTCCAGGCGGCTGGCCAGCAGAATTTCGTCAATCAGCTGGTCGAGCTCGTTGATGCTGCGCGAGATTTCTTTGCGCTGGGGCGAGTTGGTATCGGTGCCCATCAGCTCCAGCCCCATGCGGATGCGCGCCAGCGGTGAGCGCAGCTCGTGCGAGGCATTGGCCAGCAGCGACTTGTGCGATTCCATCAGGCTTTCAATGCGTTCGGCCGCGTGGTTGAAGCGGCCGGCCAGAAAGGCGACCTCGTCCTTGCCGTCGGCATTGACGCGGGCCGACAGGTCACCGGCGCCCCAGCGCTCCACGCCGCGCTGCAGGGCTTCGAGCCGCTGCGTGAGGCGTCGCATGACGGGGTAGGCACCAACGGCCACGGCCAGTCCGACCAAGCCCAGCATCCAGCCGAAGCCAAAACCAAAAGGCGGGCGCATCCAGGGGTTGCCCGGCGGGCGCTTGGGCCGAGGCAGCAACAGGTTCAGGGTCTGGCCGTCTTTGGTCGTGACATCAAATTCCAGGTCGTCGCCGAGCTTGCGGTCGGGCCGGGTCTGCGCCATGCCTATGACTTCGCCCTTGTCGTTGTGCACCAGCACCTCGCGTATGGGCAGCAGCGGCGGGTCGGCGCTCAGGCGCCAGGCCGCGCCGACCAGAAAGGTCAGCACCACCACGGTGGCGACCACGGCCAGCCAGATGCGTATGTATAGATGGGACGTAAACCTAGCCCACATAAAGCCTAGTCCTGCTGCTTGGCGAACACATAGCCCACGCCGCGCACGGTGAGTATGCGCTTGGGGTCCTTGGCATCGGCCTCGATGGCGCTGCGGATGCGGCCCATGTGCACGTCGATGGAGCGGTCGAAGGCTTCGAGTTCGCGGCCGCGCACGGCTTCCATGATCTGGTCGCGGCTCAGCACGCGGCCGGCGCGCTCAGCCAGCGCCACCAGCAGGTCGAACTGGTAGGAAGTGAGCTCGCAAACCTTGCCCGACACGGAGACGGTGCGCGCATCACGGTCGATCTCGAGCGAGCCGAAGCGCATGACCTTGTGACCGCCGTTGGCCGTGGCGGCGGCGCTGTCGCTGCCGCGGCGCAGCACGGCGCGTATGCGGGCCAGCAGTTCGCGCGGCTCGAAGGGCTTGGGCAGGTAGTCGTCGGCGCCGATCTCCAGGCCGACGATGCGGTCCATGGGATCGCCCTTGGCGGTGAGCATGAGCACGGCGGTGTTGGCCGTCTCGCTGCCCTGGCCCTTGATGCGCCGGCAGACTTCCAGGCCGTCCATGTCGGGCAGCATCAGGTCCAGGATCACCAGGTCAGGCGCGCCGCCTTCCAGCGCGGCAAGTCCGCTCGCGCCGTCGGCCGCGTGGGTGAAGCCATAGCCTGACTGGCGCAGGTACTCGCCCACCATGGTGGCCAGGCGGGCATCGTCTTCGATCATCAGGAGTTGTTGGGTCATGGAAGAGTCCTCGGTTGCGGGGTGTATCCCCAGGGTTCCCCCAGGGTGGATCACGATGCGTTCATGCTGCGCCGCACGCAACAATCGCGCTTGAAGCCATCGTAAAGTTACGGTAAACCGGGCGGCAGCCCACCAGCATACTCCGCTGCGCGCTGGTCTGCCGACTGTTTTGCAGCTATTGATTTAATAGCTGAAAGGGTTCACCGCTATTGGGATTTGGGGGGCTGCAAGCGCGAGGCCAGGGCCACCAGCAGCAGCACCGGAAGGCCCAGAAGGGCGGTCGCGGTGAAGAAGTTGGTGTAACCGAAAGCGTCCACATACTTGCCCGAATAGCCGGCCAGGAATTTCGGCAGCAGCAGCATCATGGAGCTGAACAGGGCGTACTGGGTGGCCGAGTAATTCACGTTGGTCAGGCTGGAGAGGTAGGCGATGAAGGCGGCCGACGCAATGCCGCTGGAAAGGTTGTCGGCCGAGATTACGAAGATCAGCGCCGTGACGTCATGGCCGCGCGTGCCCAGCCAGGCGAACAGCAGGTTGCTGCCGGCGCTCAGCACCGCGCCCAGCATCAGCACGCGCATCACGCCGAAGCGCATGGCCAGCGCGCCGCCCACAAAGGCGCCGACCAGCGTCATCACCACACCGTAGATCTTGGTCACCGCCGCCACCTCGTCCTTGGTGTAGCCCATGTCCACGTAAAAAGGGTTGGCCATGATGCCCATGACCACATCGCTGATGCGGTAGATGGCGATGAGCGCCAGGATCAGCAGCGCCTGCTTGCCGTAGCGGCGCAGGAAGTCGGCAAAGGGGTCGACCAGGGCGCTCTTGAGCCATTCGCCGAGGTTGCGTGAGGGGGGCAGGGCGCGGGCGGCCGGCTCGGGCGAGAGCAGCACGGTCGCCATGCCCAGCAGCATGGACGCGGCCATGGCCAGGTAGGCGACCTGCCAGGCACCGTGCTGGTAGGTCGCCGCATCGCTGACTTCGGCGCGCGCGGCAATCCACAGCGCGCCGGCGCCAGCCCAGATCATTGCGATGCGGTAACCGGTCTGGTAGGCCGCCGCCAGGGCGGCCTGGCGCTGCGTGTCAGCCGACTCGATGCGAAAGGCGTCCAGCGCGATGTCCTGGGTGGCCGAGCCGAAAGCCACGGCCAGCGCGCACCACACCACGGGCAGCAGCGCCGCTTTGGGGTCGGTCAGGGCCATGCCGGTGAGCGCCGCCGCGATGACCAGCTGCGACAGCAGCAGCCAGCTGCGCCGGCGGCCGAGCAGCCGCGTCAGCAGCGGAATCGGCAGGCGGTCTACCAGCGGAGCCCAGACCCATTTGAAACCATAGGCCAGGCCCACCCAGCTCAAGTAGCCGATCGTGGTGCGGTCTATGCCGGCTTCGCGCAGCCAGAAACTCAGCGTGCCGAACACCAGCAGCAGCGGCAGCCCCGCGGAAAAACCCAGGAACAGCATGCGCAGCGTGGCGGCCTCGGCATACACGTGCCAGACATCGCGCCAGGAGTTCTTGGGAAGGGAAGAGGAGGGCTCGGCGGAGGGGGTTTTGTCTGACATGGGCATTTCGATTTGTGACTATTATTCACCCATGTGCTTTTTATGCGACGCCAAACATTCCGCCTGGCCCGGCCGCCGGGCCTTTCTGCTGGCGGCCGCCGGCACCGCGGCCACGGCGGCGACCACGCCGCTGCGCGCCCAGGTGGATGTCGGGCCCGCATCCCAGTTGCGCAACCTGGTGCCGGCCGATGAGATCGAAAGCGCCGCCACCCAGGAATACAGCAAGCTGCTGGCCGAGGCCCGCGCCAAGGGCGCGCTGGCGCCCCAGAACCACCCGCAGCTGCTGCGGCTGCGCGCCATCGCCGCGAAGCTGGTGCCGCAGACCGCCCAGTGGAACGACCGCGCCAGGCAGTGGCGCTGGGAGGTCAACCTGCTGGGCAGCAAGCAGATCAACGCCTTCTGCATGCCGGGCGGCAAGATTGCCTTCTATACCGGCATCCTCGACCAGCTCAAGCTGACCGACGACGAGGCGGCCATGATCATGGGCCACGAAATGGCTCACGCCCTGCGCGAGCATGCCCGCGCGCGTATCGCCAAAAGCCAGGGCACCGGAACCCTGCTGTCGCTGGGTGCGCAGTTGCTGGGTTGGGGCCAGGTCGGCGACTTGGCCGCCAGCATAGGCACGCAGCTGTTGACGCTGCGCTTCAGCCGCGAAGACGAAACCGATGCCGACCTGGTGGGCCTGGAGCTGGCCGCACGCGGCGGCTACAACCCGCAGGCGGCGGTGAGCCTGTGGGAAAAAATGGGACAGGCCGGCGGCGGCTCCAGCGGCCCCAGCTTTCTGTCCACCCATCCCTCGGGACCCGAGCGCATCCAGCAACTGCAGGCCAATGTGCCCAAGGTGCAGGGCCTCTACCAGCGCGCCCGCGGCTGAGCTGCGCCAAAAGCCCGCCTGGCGTTGTTGTCGCCGCCTTGCCGTGCTTTAGCACTGTCTGCGGCGGCACGCCTAGCCAGACGGGCTTTTGGCGCAGCTCAGCGCAAAGGCCATTTCCAGATTCCCTGTTTACGGCGTATTCATGACCCCTCCTTCCCCGCGCGACACCTTCCCTGAGCTTCGCGCGCATCCTTCTGCTTTCTTCTCGCGCGACTGGTGGCGCGCTTTTCGCCCCGCGCGCACCCGCATCAACACGCGCGAGCGCCTGCGCCTGGTCGCCGGTTCACTGCTGGGTATTTTTGTGACGGGGCTGCTGTGCCACCTGGCCGGCTGGGTGGTGCCCGGCCTGCCCTGGCTGGTAGCGCCGCTGGGCGCCAGCGCGGTGCTGATCTTCGCGGTGCCGGCAAGCCCCATGGCGCAGCCCTGGCCGGTGGTGGGCGGCAACACGCTGTCGGCACTGGCCGGCATCGCCGGGGTGCACGGCGTGCACCTGCTCGGTTCGCCCGAGCTGGCCGCAGCCCTGGCAGTGGCGACCGCCATCGCGTTGATGCTGGCGCTGCGCTGCCTGCACCCGCCGGGCGGCGCCACCGCGCTCATGATGGTGCTGGGCGGCATCTCCAGCCCGGTGTTCGCTTTTTATCCGGTGATGCTCAACTCGGTATTGCTGGTGCTCATGGGCATCCTCTATAACAACGCGACGCGGCGAGCCTACCCGCACACGCAACTGCCGCCGCGGGACGCAGCGCCCTCGGCCGAAGACCGGCAGCTCGACGCCGACCTGGACGCCGTGCTGGCACGCTACAACCAGGTGCTGGACGTGAGCCGCGACGACCTCAAGGCCCTGCTGGCCGAAACCCGGCTGCGCGCTTACGACCGCAAGCTGGCCGAGGTGAGCTGCGAAGACATCATGTCCCGCGACTTGGTGACGGTGGAATTCGGCACACCGCTGCAGGAGGCCTGGGCCTTGCTGCGGGAGCGCCGCATCAAGGCGCTGCCGGTGGTGGACCGCAGTTTTCGCATCGCCGGCATCATCACCATGGCGGACTTCATGCGCGCCGCCGACCTGGACTTGTATGAGGGTTTTGACGCCAAGCTCAGGCAGCTGGTGCGCAGCACGCGCAGCGTGTATTCAGACAAGCCCGAGGTCGTGGGGCAGATCATGACCCGCAATGTGCGTGTGGCGGGCCGGCAACGCCGGCTGGTGGAACTGGTGCCGCTGTTCGGCAGCACCGGCCACCACCACATCCCCATCATTGGCGAGGGCGAGCGACTGGTCGGCATTATTACCCAGTCGGATCTGGTTGCCGCGCTCGGAAGGGCCGCCGATCCGGCAACCTGATCGGCGGAGATTTGTATTTTGAATGAGGCCAAACGTATTCATTTTGAATGCGCTTTTTGCCGCAATTTGGTTTTCATAAAACCATAAGGCTTAGCGAATTTGTCCGCACCTGGCCTGGGCCGTGGCGTGCCCCTGTTGAAAGCGCGCAAGTGGCCCCGACCACTCGTACTTGTCCTACGCTGCTTTTTGATACTTGCGCCTTAAGATGGGTCGCATGAGCCTTTCCCTTCGTTCAGGACAAGCTGCTTTTTTCTTGCGGCGGCAGGGTTTCACGGACGCACGGCGGGCACCTTCTGTCCCGACGCCATGACGCGAACCGACCCGGCCCTGATCGCATTCCTGGAGCAGCAGCGCGCCGATTTCACCCGTTCCCTGCCGCGCCGCCTGGAACAGGTCGGGCTGCTCTGGCAACAAATCCTGCGGGGTGAAGACTTGGCCAATGCGCTGCCGACCCTGGAGCGCCATGCGCACAGCCTGGCGGGTTCCTCAGCCACTTTCGGCTGGGCCGAACTCGGGCTGGCCGCCCAGGTGCTGGAGCTGGCCTTGAGCCCGCATGTCGGCACGGAGCAGCCGCTGGCGCCTGAGGTCCAGGCAGAAGTGGGCCAGGCCGTTGAAGAACTGCAGCAGCGCTTTCACAGCGCGGCCTGAGACTTGCGAACGGAAAGCCCATGCCCGCCTCCGCCCTTTTCCTGAAAAAGATCAAGATCGCGCTGGCAGGCGGTGTGGTGCTGATGGCCGTGGTGGGCTCGGCGTCTTACGTGGCCATCAACCGCCTGCTGGAAACGGCGCAGTCCCGTGTGCGCACCGAAGACACGCTGGTGATGCTGGAGCGCGTGGATGCCAGCCTTCGAACGGCGGAGTCCACCTTGCGGCAGTACCTGCTGAGCGGTCAGGAGGACGACCTGGCGGCCTTCCAGGAGGCGCGGGTTGAGTTGCGAACCCTCAGGGCCCGCATACGCAGCGCCAAGGTGCTGGAGGAGGCGGCGGATTTTGACGACCTGATCAATGAGCGCGGCCTGGTCGCGAACCAGGCCATCGCGGCGCGCAAGGCCGGTGGGGCGGAGGCGGCCGCGGCCGTCATGGGCAGCGACGCCAGCCGGCAGTTGCGGCTGCGCACCAATGGCTTGCTTGAAGGCGCGCGCAACCGTGAGTCCTACAAGTGGCGCGATGCGCAGGCGGTCGCCGAGCGTAGCGCCCAGTGGGCACTGGCGCTCATCGTCGCTGCCAGCGTCTTGTTCCTGGCCATGCTGGGTTGGGTGATCTATGTGGTCAAGCACTACGAGCAGGTGCGAAAAAGCGGCGAAGCCCAGCTGCGCGACAGCGAGGCCATGAGCCGCAGCATTACCGAGGGCATGGTGGAAGCCGTGATCACCACGACCGACCAGGACATCGTGCTGGAGGCCAATGGCGCCGCGCTGCAGCTCTTCGGCTATGAGCGCAGCGACCTGATAGGGCGCGACGTCTCGGATCTTGTGCCCGAGCGCCTGCGCAGCCAGTACAAGGAATTCACCTCGATGATGCATGCGCGGCCCGGGGCCTTCCGGATCTCCGGGCGCGAGGTGCTCGCCTTGCGCAAGGACGGCACCGAGTTCCCGGTCAGCGTATCCTTCAGCGACGTGCAGGTGGGCGGGCGCCGCGTGTTCACCGCCCTGATGCACGACATCACCGAAAGCAAGCGCATCACCAAGGCCTTGCGGGCCAGCGAGTCGCAGCTGCGCCAGGTCACCGACACGGTGCCGGCCCTGATCGCCTACCTGGACACCGAGCAGCGCTTTCGCTTTCACAACCGGGCCTATGAAGACAGCTTCGGCCTGAGCTACGACCAGATCGACGGAAAACCGCTGGCCGACGTGCTGGGCCCCCAGGTCTATGAAACAGTGCGGGATAAGGTCGACGAAGTCCTGAGCGGGCATACGGTGCGCTACGAGCGGACCCAGGTCACGCCCCAGGGTGAGCGCAGGCACTACGCGATGCAGTATTTCCCGCGCTACGGTGAAGGCTCGGCATCTGACAAGGTGATCGGCTTTTTCTCGCTGGGCACCGACATCACCGAGCTCAAGCGCATAGACCGCATGAAGACCGAATTCGTTTCCACCGTCAGCCATGAGCTGCGCACGCCGCTCACCTCGATACGGGGATCTCTGGGCCTGATCTCGGGCGGCGTGGCCGGCGAGCTGCCCGAGGCCGTCAAGAACCTGGTGGGCATCGCAAAAAACAACTGCGAGCGCCTGATCCGGCTGATCAACGACATCCTGGATAGCGAGAAGATCGAATCCGGCAAGCTGCGCCTGGACATGCAGGTGGTGGACCTCAGGCAACTGGTGGAGCAGACGCTGGTTGCCAATGAAGGCTTTGCCGCCCAGCACGGCGTGAAGCTGGTGATGCAGGCGCCCGAGACTGCGCTGCACGTGCGCGTGGACAGCGACCGCATGACCCAGGTGCTGACCAACCTGCTGTCCAACGCGGTGAAGTTTTCGCCGCAGGGCAGCCCGGTGGAGGTCAGGCTCTCCCGCGTAGCGGACAAGGTGCGGGCAGAGGTGGTGGATGTCGGTCCCGGCATCCCCGAAGAGTTCAGCGCCCGCATCTTCCAGAAATTCTCGCAGGCCGATTCCTCCGACACCCGCCAGAAAGGCGGAACTGGCCTGGGCCTGAATATCTCCCGCGCGCTGGTGGAAAAAATGGGCGGCACCATCGGTTTTTCCAGCAAGGCGGGCATAGGCACCACCTTCTTTTTTGAAATGCCGGAATGGACAAACCCGGTGCCCCTGCTCAAGCCCCTGCGCCCGCCCTCGGTCTCCATGCGCCCGCGCATTCTGATCTGCGAGGCGGACCCCGACGTGGCCAAGCTGATCAGCATGATGCTGAGCAAGGCGGGCTTTGATTCCGACATGACTTACAGCGCCGAGGAGGCGCTGGCCAGCCTGGCCTCCAATACCTACGATGCGGTGACGGTGGACCTCAAGCTGCCCGGCCAGAACGGCGTTTCCTTCATCGGCCAGCTGCGTGAGGATGAGAGAACGCGCAACCTGCCCGTTGTGGTCATTTCAGCCATGGCTGAGCAGGGGGAGCTGCAATTCAGCCGCAAGCCGCATACCGTGTCGGACTGGTTGAAAAAGCCTATTGACGAGCACCAGCTGGTCCACAGCCTGCGCCGCGCCGTCGCCACCCTGAACTCGGGCAAGCCGCGTATCCTGCATGTGGAAGACGACCTGGACATCCAGCGCATCACCGCGGCCATTGCCCAGGAATTCGCCACCTTTGAATTCGCCGCCACACTGGACGAAGCCCGTGACCGCCTGCGCGAGCACTCCTTTGACCTGGTGCTGCTGGACCTGGCGCTGGGCAGCCATTCGGGTTGGGACCTGTTCGAGGACATCGACGCGCTGGACCCACGGCCGCCGGTAATCGTGTTTTCGGCCGGCGATGTGGAGCCGTCGGACGGCCGACATGCCGACGCCGTTCTGGTCAAAGCCCATACTTCCAACATCGAACTGCTCAATACAATCCAGAGAGTCCTGCAGATTCCCGGCGATCCGGCCCACCCCGTCCCCAAGCCTTGAGTTGAACCATCATGACCAAACCACTGAACCGCATCCTCTATGTTGAAGACGAGCCCGATATCCGCCTGGTGGCGCAAATGGCGTTGCAAGCGGTCGGTGGTTTCACCGTGATCGCCTGCGCCTCAGGCCAGGAGGCGCTGGACGCCGCGCCCGGCGCGGGGGCTGACCTGTTGCTGCTGGACGTCATGATGCCCGGCATGGACGGCCCAACCACGCTCAAGGGCCTGCGCGAACTACCGGCCACCGCCAGCACGCCGGTGATCTTCATGACCGCCAAGGTCCAGGCCGCCGAAGTCGCGGTCTACAAGGGCCTGGGCGCGATGGAGGTGATTCCCAAACCCTTTGACCCCATGGAACTCTCCACCCAGATTCAGCGGATCTGGGCTGAAAATAATTAAGCCCCCACGCTGGATGTGGCCCCCACGGTCGCTCACTGCGTGTAGCTCCCTGCCCCCCCGAGGGGGCCGCCCGCCTGCGGTCTGGCAAAGCCAGTCCCGCGGCTCATGCTGGCGCGTTCATGGCTTAACCAGTGCTGGGGCTTCACCAGCGGGGGCCGAGGGTCCAGCTTTGCCGGCCCCAGGCGCCGCCCCCTAGAGGGGGAACGGGCTACACGAGGTGAGCCCGGACAGGGGTGGGCTAATTTCACCGCCCCCTGGAAGGGGGGACAGGCTACACGCAGTGAGCCTGGGCGGGGGTCAAAGTTCAAATTGATAGTCCACGCTCATGGGCGCGTGGTCTGAAAAGCGCTGTTCCTTGTAGATGTGCTCGCTGCGGGCCAGTGCCGCGAAGGCGGGTGTGGCCAGGTGGTAGTCCAGGCGCCAGCCTACGTTCTTGGCATAGGCTTGGCCGCGGTTGCTCCACCAGGTGTAGGCCGCGTCGGTCGCCGTGGGCTGCAGCTTGCGGTAAACGTCGACCATGCCGCCGCCGCGAACTGAAGGGCCGGTGCGCTGGGTCAGCTCCTCGGCCGCTTCATTCACCAGCTCGGCGTCACGCAGCAGTTCCGTCATCCAGGCGCGCTCTTCGGGCAGGAAGCCGCTGTTCTTGCGGTTGCCTTTGAAATTCTTCAGGTCGATTTCCTGGTGCGCGATATTGACGTCGCCGCAGAGTACGAAGTCGCGCGTCTCCTTCAGCGCCAGCAGGCGCGGGTAAAACTCGGCCAGGAAGCGGAACTTGGCGGCCTGGCGTTCCTCGCCCGAGGAGCCGCTGGGGAAATAGCAGCTGATGATGGAGAGCTTGGGGCTCTGCTTGCGCCCCGGCCTGTCAAAGCGCAGCTCCACATAGCGCCCTTCAGCGTCGAATTCGGTCGATCCGTAGCCCACGATGACGTCGCTGGGTTCGTGGCGCGTGTACACGCCCACGCCGGAGTAGCCTTTTTTCTCGGCGAAGTGGAAGTAGCCCTTGAGGCCGGCTATCTCCTCGAAGCGGCCGCTCACGTCGGCCGCCTGGGCCTTGAGCTCCTGCACGCAAATACAATCCGGCTTGTATTGCGCAACCCACTCCAGCAGGCCTTTGCTGGCCGCGGATCGGATACCGTTGAGGTTGAGGCTGGTCAATTTAAACATGGGACTTTTTCAATGAGCACGGCAGGGCAACAACAGGACAACAAGGGCGGGGCAACTTCCGCGGACGGCGCGCTGGCACAGGAATTCGTGCAGTTTGCCGTCGAAGCGGGCGTGCTGCGTTTCGGGCAATTCAAGACCAAGGCCGGGCGCATGAGCCCGTATTTTTTCAACGCCGGCCTGTTTGACGACGGGGCCAAGCTCGGACGGCTGGCGCAATTCTATGCGCGCCACCTGCTGGCCGAGGAAAAGCGCACGGGCCTGGCCTTCGACATGATTTTCGGGCCCGCCTACAAAGGCATTCCGCTGGCGGCGGCGGTGGCCATCGAGTTGGCCCGGCTGGGGCGAAACTACCCGTTCGCCTACAACCGCAAGGAAGCCAAGGACCACGGCGAAGGCGGCACGCTGGTCGGTGCGCCCGTCAAGGGTCGTGTGCTCATCATTGACGACGTGATGTCCGCCGGCACGGCCGCGCGTGAATCCATCGCCATCATCCAGGCAGCAGGCGCCGTTCCCCATGCGGTGGCGCTTGCGCTGGACCGCCAGGAGAAAGCCACCGAAAACGGCGTGGACGTGGACCACAGCGCGGTGCAATATGTTACGAAACAGCTGGGCCTTCAGGTTTGCGCGATTGCGCGACTGACCGACTTGCTGCAATATCTTTCGACACAGAGTGATGCGCCGGCGGCCGGAGGCCCCGATGCACCGTCCCTGAAGACGCACTACCAGGCCGTGCTGGCCTACCGGGAACGCTACGGCGTGGATTAAGGAGTCGATTTGCTCTTGCGAACAGCGCTTACGTTCATCGGGGTGTCGATCACCTTCGCGGCGAGTCAGGCCGCGGCCCAAAACATCTATACCTGCGTGGACGGCAAAGGCCGCAAGATCACGGCCGACCGGCCGATCGTTGAGTGCATCGACCGCACCCAGCAGGAGCTGAACAGTTCAGGCACGGTGAAACGCCAGGTAGGGCCCTCGTTGACGGCGCAGGAACGCGCGGCGCAAGAGGAAAAGGACAAGGCCGCCGCCGAGGCGCGCGCGCGTGAAGCTGAAGACAAACGCCGGGACCGGGCCCTGTTGCAGCGTTACCCCACCCGGGCCGTGCATGACCAGGAACGCGTGATCGCCCTGGGCCAGATCGACGAGGTCATCAAGGCTTCCAACAGGCGCACGGGCGAGCTGGCCGAGCAGCGCAAGGCCATCCAGGCCGAATTCGAGTTCTACGCGAAAGATCCCGGCAAGGCTCCCCCCGCGCTCAAGCGCAAGCTTGAGGAGAACGAGGCCAGTTCGGCGGTGCAGAAAAAATTTGTCCAGGACCAGGAGCAGGAGAAAAAGCGCGTCAACCAGCGCTTTGACGAAGAGCTGGTCAAACTCAAGCAGCTGTGGGCCTTGAGGGAAGGGGCCCCAACGCCGGCGCCCACCGCCAAAAACTGAGCGGCCGGGCCACTTGCCCGGCTTGCTTCAAGCGCCCAGCTTTTTCTTCAGCAGTTCGTTGACCTGCGCCGGGTTGGCCTTGCCCTTGGTGGCTTTCATGGCCTGGCCGACCAGTGCGTTCATGGCCTTGGCGTTGCCGGCTTTGACCTCTTCCACGTTCTTTGCGTTGGCGGCCAGCACCTCGTCGATGATTTTCTCGAGCTCGCCGGTATCGCTCATCTGCTTGAGGCCCTTGGCCTCGATGACGGCGTCGACTTCCGAGCCTTCGCCGGTCCACAGCGCGTCGAACACCTGCTTGGCGGCGTTATTGGAGATCGTGCCGTCGGCGATGCGGGTGATCAGGGCCGCCAGTTGCGCGGTGCTGACGGCGGAAGCCTCAATCGGCTTTTCCTCCATGTTGAGGCGCCGCGACAGCTCGCCCATGACCCAGTTGCTGGCCAGCTTGGCTTGCTGGCTGGCTTCAGCCACCGCCTCGAAAAACGCGGCCGTTGCCTTGCTTTGCGTGAGCTGGCCGGCGTCGTATTCGGGCAGCCCGTAGTCCTTCACGAAGCGTGCCGCCATCACGCGCGGCAGCTCGGACATTTCAGAACGTGTTTTCTCCACCCACTCGCGCGAGATCACAAGCGGCGGCAGGTCGGGATCGGGGAAATAGCGGTAATCGGCCGCGTCTTCCTTGGTGCGCATGCTGCGCGTCTCGCCCGTGTCGGGGTCGAACAGCACGGTGGCCTGCTGGATGGGCCTGCCGCTTTCAATCTCCTCGATTTGCCAGCGCACCTCGTAATCGATGGCCTGCTGCATGAACTTGAAGCTGTTGAGGTTCTTGATCTCGCGGCGCGTGCCCAGCGGCTCGCCCGGCTTGCGCACCGACACGTTGGCGTCGCAGCGGAAGCTGCCTTCCTGCATGTTGCCGTCGCAGATGCCGATCCAGGTGACGATCTTGTGCAGCTCTTTCGCATAGGCCACGGCCTCGGCTGAGGAACGCATGTCCGGCTCGGTCACGATCTCAAGCAGGGGTGTGCCGGCGCGGTTCAAGTCTATGCCGCTCATGCCGATGAAGTCTTCGTGCAGCGACTTGCCCGCGTCTTCCTCCAGGTGGGCGCGTACCAGGCGCACTGAGCGTTTCTCGCCATCAAGGAAAAACTCGACGCTGCCGCCCTGCACCACGGGAATTTCAAACTGGCTGATCTGATAGCCCTTGGGCAGGTCGGGATAGAAATAATTCTTGCGCGCAAACACGCTGCGCTCGGCGACATGCGCATTGACGGCCAGGCCGAATTCGATGGCGCGCTGCACCGCGCCCTTGTTCATCACCGGCAAGGCGCCGGGCAGGGCGAAGTCCACGGCGCAGGCCTGCGTGTTCGGCTCGGCGCCAAAGGCCGTGGAGGCACGGCTGAAGATTTTCGATTGCGTGGTGAGCTGCGTGTGGGTCTCAAAGCCGATGATGACTTCGTAGCCCTGCACCAGCGGCCCGGTGGGGCGGCCGGCCTGCATTTCGGCGAAAGGGTTAACGGTGGGTTGGGTCTGGCTCATGTCGAATCACTCAAAGGCTTGGGGGCTGGCGCAGGTGCCAGTCGGTTGCCAGCTGGAACTGGTGGGCCGCGCCCAGCAGCTGCGCTTCCTTGAAGTAGTTGCCGATCAGCTGCAGGCCCACGGGCATGCCGCCGGCGCCAAAGCCCGCCGGCACGCTCATGCCGGGCAGGCCGGCGAGGCTGGACGACAGGGTGTAGATGTCGGCCAGGTAGTTGGCGACCGGGTCATCGGATTTTTCGCCGATCTTCCACGCGACGGTGGGCGATACCGGGCCGGCGATGATGTCGCACTGCGTGAAGGCGGTCTGGAAATCCTGCGCGATCAGGCGGCGGATTTTTTGCGCCTTGAGGTAGTAGGCGTCGTAGTAGCCGTGCGAGAGCACATAGGTGCCGATCATGATGCGGCGCGTGGCCTCGTCGCCGAAGCCCTCGGAGCGCGACTTCTTGTACATGTCGTTGAGGTCGGTGTACTGCGCGGCGCGGTGGCCGTAGCGCACGCCGTCAAAGCGGCTCAGGTTGCTGCTGGCTTCGGCCGGCGCGATGACGTAGTAGACCGGGATCGACAACTCGGTCAGCGGCAGGCTCACGTCCACCAGCGTGGCGCCCAGCTTTTCATAGTCGGCCAGTGCGCCGCGCACGGCGGCCAGCACGTCGGGCGCGCAGCCGGCGCCGAAGAACTGCGTGGGCAGGCCTATGCGCAGGCCCTTGAGCGGCTTGTCGCCGGCGCCGGCGGGGCGCGCGGCGAGCAGGTCCGCCGCGTAGTCGGCGGCGGGCATGTCCAGCGAGGTTGAGTCACGGTCGGGATCGGGCCCGGCCATGGCCGACAGCAGCAGGGCGCAGTCGAGCGCGCTGCGCGCCATCGGGCCGGCCTGGTCCAGGCTGGAAGCGAAGGCCACCATGCCGTAGCGCGAGCACCGGCCGTAAGTGGGCTTGATGCCGGTGATGCCGGTCAGCGAGGCCGGCTGGCGTATCGAGCCGCCGGTGTCGGTGCCTGTGGCGGCGGGCACCAGGCGCGCGGCCACGGCAGCGGCCGAGCCGCCGGAGGAGCCGCCCGGAATGCGGCTGGTGTCCCAGGGGTTTTTCACGGGTTTGTAGGCGCTGTTGTCGTTGCCCGAGCCCATGGCGAACTCGTCGCAGTTGAGCTTGCCCAGCGTGACCATGCCGGCGCCCTCTCCCAGGTTTTTCACCACTGTGGCGTCGAACGGGCTGCGGTAGTTCTCCAGAATTTTCGAGCCGGCCGTGGTGGGGAAGTCGCGTGTGACGAACACGTCCTTGTGCGCCAGCGGTACGCCCAGAAGTGGCGTGCGCTCACCGGCGGCCAGCCGCGCATCGGCGGCCCTGGCCTGGGCTAGCGACACTTCAGCGTCGGTGGCGAGGAAGGCGCCGAGTTGCTCCTGCTGGATGCGGGCCAGGAAATGCTGCGTGGCTTCAACGCTGGAGACCTCGCGCGCCGCCAGTTTGGCCGCCAGTTGCGCAACACCCAGTTCGTGCAGCGCGGCGTTGGTGTTGCTCAGGGTACCGGCGCTCATTCGATCACCTTGGGGACGAGAAACAGGCCGTGTTCCACGGCGGGCGCGCTCACCTGGCTGGCTTCGCGCTGGTTGGGTTCGCTGGCGATGTCCTCGCGCAGGCGCAGGGCGACTTCTCCGATCACCGCCGCCGGGTGGGCCAGCGGCTCCACCCCTTCGGTGTTGACGGCCTTCATCTGTTCCACCAACGCGAAAAAGCCGTTGATCTGGCTCAGCGTGTGCTCGGTTTCATCGGGGCGCAGTTCCAACCGCGCCAGGTTGGCGACGCGGGCGATGTCTTGGGATGTCAATGCCATGGGTAGTGTGAAGAAAATACAGCGAAATTCGTGCGAAAAGGCAGGAGAAAATGGCGAAAAAATGAGGGCGTGAAACGAGGTGTAAAGCTAAAAAAACGGCCCTCTTAAGCCTATTGATCTATAGGGGATGCGGTATTATCCCGCCTTTGGTGTGAAATCAGGGCCGGATGGGCTCTTTAGGCGTTTTTTAGGCGCCCGAAGCAGGTTTCCAGCGCTTCTCGCCCGACTTTCCCGATAATGGCTTAATCAATAAAAAGGTGATGGCGCAACGAAGTATGCCCATGCCCCAACTGGACTCTTGCATATGTTTGAAGCATTTCGTCGGTATTTTTCCACCGACCTGGCCATCGACCTCGGCACTGCCAACACCCTGATTTTTGTACGCGACCGCGGCATTGTGCTGGATGAGCCTTCCGTCGTCGCCATCCGCCACGAGGGCGGCCCCCAAGGCAAGAAGACCATACAGGCCGTAGGCCACGAAGCCAAGGCCATGCTCGGCAAGGTGCCCGGCAATATCGAGGCCATACGCCCGATGAAGGACGGCGTGATCGCGGACTTCACCGTGACCGAGCAGATGCTCAAGCAGTTCATCAAGATGGTGCACCCGCGCAGCCTGCTCAAGCCCAGCCCGCGCATCATCATCTGCGTGCCCTGCGGCTCCACCCAGGTCGAGCGCCGCGCCATTCGCGAAAGCGCCCTGGGCGCCGGCGCCAGCGACGTATACCTGATTGAAGAACCCATGGCAGCAGCCATCGGCGCCGGCCTGCCGGTGTCCGAAGCCAGCGGCTCCATGGTCGTCGACATCGGCGGCGGTACCACCGAGGTCGGCGTGATCTCGCTGGGCGGCATGGTCTACAAGGGCAGCGTGCGCGTCGGCGGCGATCGTTTCGACGAAGCCATCATCAACTACATCCGCCGCAACTACGGCATGCTGATCGGCGAGCCCACGGCCGAAGCCATCAAGAAGAGCATCGGCTCGGCCTTTCCCGGCTCCGAAGTCAAGGAAATGGAAGTCAAGGGCCGCAACCTCTCCGAAGGCGTGCCGCGCAGCTTCACGATCTCCAGCAACGAAATCCTCGAGGCGCTGACCGACCCGCTCAACAACATCGTCAGTGCCGTGAAGAACGCACTGGAGCAGACACCTCCCGAACTGGGCGCCGACATCGCCGAACGCGGCATGATGCTGACCGGCGGCGGCGCACTGCTGCGCGACCTGGACCGCCTGCTGGCCGAGGAAACCGGCCTGCCGGTACTGGTGGCCGAAGACCCATTGACCTGCGTGGTGCGCGGCTGTGGTATCGCCCTGGAGCGCATGGACCGCCTGGGCTCCATCTTCACTTCGGAATAAGCGCAACGCCGTATCTCATGCCGCGCGCCGGCATGAAACGGGGCCAGCTTGACAGCGAACCATGCCCTTAGGAACCCTTGACCGATCCCCGCCGCCTTTTTTCAAGCAGGGGCCGTCGGCGCTGTCCAAGCTGATGTTCTTCAGCGCCTTGTCGCTGTTCCTGATGGTTGCCGACACCCGTTTTCGCATCACGCAGCCAGTGCGGGCTGTGCTTGCCACCGCGCTGTACCCGGTGCAGTGGGTTGCGCTGCAGCCGGTGCGTGCCATCCGCGGCAGCGGCGAATATTTCACCGCCCTGAGCCAGGCCAGGCTGGCCAGTGAGGAGGCCAGCCGCAAACTGGCGCAGCAGTCGTTGCGCGCCGGCCAGGTCGAGCAGCTCACCCAGGAAAACAACCGCCTGCGCAAGCTGCTGGGCCTGCGGGAGCAGCTCGGCACGCCGGTCATGGCGGCTGAAGTGCTTTACGACGCGGCCGATCCCTACACCCGCAAGGTGATCATCGACAAGGGCCTGGCCCAGGGCGTGGACCTGGGCTCCCCCGTGCTGGACGAGTCCGGCGTGCTCGGCCAGGTCACGCGCGTGCACCCGCTGGTGAGTGAGGTCACCCTGCTGGTCGACCGCGACCTGGCCATCCCCGTGCTCAATGTGCGCACCGGCGCGCGCAGCGTGGCTTACGGCGACCCGGCGGCCTCGGGCAGCGGCCTGGAGCTGCGCTTCATGGGCAGCAACTCGGACGTGCAGCAGGGCGACCTGCTGACCACCAGCGGCGTGGACGGCGTGTACCCGCCGGGCCTGCCGGTGGCCAAAATCAGCCGCATCGAGCGGCGCGCCGAATCGGCCTTTGCCAAAATCTTCTGCACGCCGCAGGCGCTGGTTACGGGCGCGCGGCACGTCATGGTGGTCAAGCCCGGCACCGGGCTGATCCCGCCGCGGCCCGAGGCCGCCGCGCCGGAAGCCGCGCCCAAGAAGAAAGAGAAAGGGACGGCCAAATGATCATGCGCTCAGGCCAGCAGCTGCTGCTGCCCGCCAACCCGGTCTTCATCTGGAGCAGCCTGGTCGTGGCGCTGCTGCTGGACATGCTGCCTCTGGGGCGTGTGCCCTGGATGCCGGATTTCCTCGCACTGGTGCTGGTGTTCTGGAATGTGCACCAGCCGCTGCGCGTGGGCATTGGCGTGGCCTTCATGTTCGGCCTGGCCGTGGACGTGCACCAGGCGTCGCTGCTAGGACAGCACGCGCTGTCGTACACGGCGCTGAGTTTTTTCGCCACCATGATCCATCGCCGCCTGCTCTGGTTCACCGTGCCTTCGCAGGCATTGCAGGTGCTGCCGCTGTTCGCCGTGGCGCACGGCGTGGAACTCGTGATCCGCATGATCGGCGGCGGCATTTTCCCGGGCTGGAACATGCTGCTGGCGCCCCTGATCGAGGCCTTGCTGTGGCCTGTCGTGAGCGTGCTGCTGCTGGTGCCGCAGCGCCGGGCGCCGGACCGGGATGAGAATCGGCCGCTCTAGATGGCCCCCACGCTTTTCACTCCGCCTTCGGCTGCGTGTAATACGCTGCCCCCCGAGGGGGCGCTGCGCCTGCGGCCCGGCAAAGCCGGTTCCGCGGCTCCTGCTGGCCTTTTTCGGCTCGCTTCGCCTCGCCTCTGCGTCCTGAGCGAAAAGGGTCGGGCTTGTAAGCACTTTTCGGTGGTTGTAGAGTCGGATCGCCATGACTGAACTTCGTAACGTTGAAGCCGACTTGTCGCGTTTTCGCGCGCGGGTGCTGGTGGCGAGTTTTGTGGTGTTGTGCGCGTTCGGCTTGCTGGCGGCGCGGCTGGTGTACCTGCAGGTGTACCGCCATGCCGACCTGAACGAGCAGGCAGAGAGCAACCGCACGGCCATCGTGCCCATCGTGCCGAATCGCGGCCTGATCCTGGACCGCAACGGCATTGTGCTGGCGACGAACTATTCGGCCTATACGCTGGAGATCACGCCGTCCAAGGTCGAGAACCTTGAGGAGACCATCGCCGCGCTGGAAAAGGTGATTGACATCCAGCTGCGCGACAAGAGGCGCTTCAAGCGGCTGCGCGAAGAGGCCAAGAACTTTGAATCGCTGCCGATACGCACGCGGCTGACCGATGAGGAGGTGGCGCGTTTTGCGGCGCAGCGCTTTCGCTTTCCCGGCGTTGACATCAAGGCGCGGCTGTTCCGCAGCTATCCCTATGGGGAACTGGGCAGCCATGTGGTGGGCTATATAGGCCGCATCAACCAGGCGGAAAAGGAAATCATCGAAAGCGGCGACGACGAAGGCAACTACCGCGGCACCGACTACATCGGCAAGCTCGGCATCGAGCAAAGCTTCGAGCAGCAGCTGCACGGCACCACCGGCGTCGAGCAGGTGGAGACCTCGGCCGGCGGCCGTGCCGTGCGCAAGCTGGCGACCAATCCGGCCACACCAGGCCATACCGTGATGCTCTCGCTCGACATCCGGCTGCAAAAGCTGGTGGAAGACATGTTCGGCGAGCGGCGCGGTGCCCTTGTGGCGCTGGACCCGAAGACCGGCGACGTGCTGGCCTTTGTCAGCAAGCCGACCTTTGACCCCAACCTGTTCGTCGACGGCATAGACGCCGAGAGCTGGCAGGCCCTCAATGAGTCCATCGACAAGCCCCTGCTCAACCGCGCGCTGCGCGGCACCTACCCGCCAGGCTCGACCTACAAGCCCTTCATGGCCATGGCCGCGCTGCAGACCGGCGCCCGTGACCCCAAGACCATCATCAACGATCCCGGCTTTTACATGTTTGGCGGCCGCCGCTTCGGCAGCCCCGAGAACGAGCGTGGCGGCCCCATGGACATGAACCGCGCCATCGTGGAGTCCAGCAACGTGTATTTTTATTCGCTGGCCAACGAGATGGGCGTGGACGCCATTCACGACTTCATGAAACCCCTGGGCTTCGGCCAGATCACCGGCATTGACATCAACGGCGAGGTCCGCGGCATCCTGCCCAGCCAGGCCTGGAAGCGCGGGTACTTCAAGCGGCCGGAACAGCAAAAATGGTTTCCCGGCGAGACCATTTCGCTGGGCATCGGCCAGGGCTACAACAGCTTCACCATGCTGCAGCTGGCGCAGGCCACGGCGACGCTGGTCAACAACGGCATCAAGCACAAACCGCGGCTGGTGATCGCCACGCAGGACTCCATGACACGCGTGCTCACCCCGCAGCCGCTGGCGCCCGCCGAAGACCTGGGCTACAAGCCGGAGAACGTCGCCATCGTGCGCAAGGGGCTGCTCGGCGTGACCCAGGGCGGTACCTCGGCCAGGGTGTTTGCCGGCGCCGGGTACACGAGTGGCGGCAAGACCGGCACGGCGCAGGCCGTGACGATGGCCGCCAAGGGCAAATACAACAGCGCCAAGATGGAGGAGCACCAGCGCGACCATTCGCTTTACATCGCCATGGCACCGGCGGAAGACCCCAAGATCGCCCTGGCCGTGATCGTGGAAAACGCCGGCTGGGGTGCGGGTGCCGCCGCGCCCATCGCGCGCCGGGTGTTTGACTTCATGCTGATGGGCCAATACCCCAGCGAGGAAGACATGGCGGCGGTGCAAAAAGGGCAGGCCGGCGCTCCCATGGGCAAGCCGCGCCGCGTCGCTGACATAGCCGCGCTATTGCCCGGTGGCGGCACGGTGCCGGTATCGGAGGCGACCGGCGTCGCCGATGCGGCCGGGAAGCCGGCAGTGCTGGCCCTGACACCGGTGGCGGGCCAAAGCGCTACCTCGCAATCCCCCGCCTCGGTTGCCAGGCGTTGACCCCCGGCCGTGCGCCGCGGCTCCCCGGTATAAGGGCGTACCGTCATGGAAAAGATACAAAAAAGGCATAAAAAAAGCGCTGGGGTTACCAGCGCTTTTTGCGGCAGGACATCTTTTGGAATGCCTTGCCACCTATGTACTTCTAATGGCTCTCTTTCGTGTCTCCTCGGCTCCTCGCGTTGCGAGCAGCAGGGCTCGTCGGCAAGGCGTTCAATGTAGCCTGCGCACTGACATAGTGCATTGGGGGTTTCCCGCCCCCGGGATTCTGCGGAGGCCGCTTGCGGTCGTGGTGCGGCGTGCTGTGCACGGCACCTCCTGCACGCACCGCGCGCACTCATTTGTATTGAAATGGTATTCAAAACCGCCTGAAAACCCCGCTGTTGGCCCGTGGCATGACTTATGCCTTCGGCCTTCGGATGTTACGAATTGTTGGGTGATTGCACGAAAGGCGGGCATGTATGCGTGTGAAGTGCTTTGTGGCGTGGGGCTTGTGGATCTGGGTCTGCATGGGATGTCATCCGGTCATGGCGCAAGCCCCTGCCGCATCTAGCGCGGTTTCGGCGGCTTTAGCGGCCAGCGCCGCCCCTGAGGCCCCGGCCCCCGTCACCGCTCCCGCGCCACCACCACCGGCACCGCCGGTGGCCGCAGCGCCTGCCGCGCCGGCATCGGCTCCGCCACCCGCGCCGCTGACGCAACCGGGTCTCGTGGGCGCGGAGACGCTCAATGGTGCCGACACCGCCTGGATGATGACCTCCACCGCGCTGGTACTGCTCATGACGCTTCCGGGCATTGCCCTTTTTTACGGCGGCATGGTACGCCGCAAGAGCGTGCTCAACGTCATGGCCTGTGTCGTGGCCATCTGCGCCTCGGTGAGCCTCTTGTGGTTTACGGTGGGCTATTCGCTTGCGTTCACACCCGGCAACGCCACCTGGGGCCATTACCTGGGGGGCACCGAGCGTTTCTGGTTCGCCGGGCTGGACTATGTGAAGGACGCGCAGAAGGTTGCTGTCAGCCATGTCGCGCCCAACATCCCTGAGTCGGTGTACGCGATGTTCCAGCTGACATTCGCCATCATCACGGCGGCGCTGGTCGTCGGCTCTTTCGTCGAGCGCATGCGCTTTTCAGCCATGTTCATTTTCATGTCGCTGTGGACGGTCATGGTCTATGCCCCGATCGCCCACTGGGTGTGGGAGCCCAACGGCTGGCTGGCCCGTATGGGCGCGCTGGATTTTGCCGGGGGCTCGGTGGTGCACATCAATGCCGGCATCGCCGGGCTGGTCTGCGCCTACGTGCTCGGCCCGCGCCGGGGCTACGGCCGCGAGCCTTTCACGCCCTTTAACCTGGGCCTGACCATGGCGGGCGCCGGCATGCTGTGGGTGGGCTGGTTCGGTTTCAACGCCGGCTCCGCCGTCGCTTCCGATGGCCGGGCCGGCCTGGCCATGGCGGTCACCCATATCGCTGCCGCGGCAGGCGCGCTGTCGTGGATGGCCGCTGAATGGGCGGTGCGCGGGCGCCCCTCACTGCTGGGTTTGTGCTCGGGCCTGGTGGCTGGCCTGGTCGCCATCACACCGGCGGCCGGGTTTGTCTCGCCGCGCGCGGCCCTGGTCTTCGGCGTGGCCGCAGGGTTGGCGTGCTATTGGGGTGCCACCGGCCTGAAGCGCCTGCTCGATGCCGACGACTCGCTGGATGTATTTGGTGTGCACGGAGTGGGTGGCATTGTGGGTTCGCTGCTCACGGGTGTGTTTGCCAGCAAGGCCATCTCCGGCGCGGAAGGCAGCGTGCTGACGCAGGCCATAGGCGCGGGTTCGGTCATGCTGTACAGCCTGTTCGTGACGGCGCTGGCTTTGTGGTTCACCTCTTTGGTCGTCAGCCTGCGCGTCAGCGAGGCCTCGGAGAGCGACGGCCTGGACATCACCCAGCATGCTGAACGCCTGGGCGCCTGATTCGGCGGCATCACAACACTTTGAAGGACACACGCCATGCCTTCCAGCGAAAAAATCGCCATCGCTGCCCATCTGCACGTGCTCCTGCGCCGCAAGACCGGCCGGGTGACCGACACCGAGTGGATGGCCGGCAACAACGAATATGCGGCTGAGATCGCGCGCTTTGCGCGCGAAAGGGCGGCCGAGGACGGCCACCCCGATCTGGCCGTCTGGGCTGACAGGCTCGAGGAAATCATGGCCGTGCCAGATCCCAAACCGCGCCGGCCGCTGGTCGAGATGGTGTCCGAAGCCGTGAAGGAGCGCGGCGCGCCTGTGGTGGCTGCGCCGCCCCAGTCCGACCGCCAGAGCGCGCGCTCCATAGACACTGAGGAAGAGGTCTACCCGGAATCGGGCTTCATCGAGTCCACCTTCGGCGCGGTCTTTGGCGAAGAGGGCCATCGTGAACGCAAGCACCGCGACCCGGACGCGCCGCGCTACGTGAAGGGCCTGCGCTGAGCTGGGTGGGGGAACGACAGGTACTTCATGCGCCGCAGTGTGTCGTCGCCGCAGCGCCGCAAGTGGGCGCCCACCGCGACTCACAGTGCGGGCGTGGCCTAGGGTAATCATTGCTAGCCAGCCGCGAAGGCCGGCTTTAGCATGCGGTCTCCATATAAGGAGGAGCTTATGTTGCGCGCTTTCATGGCATTGACATTGGCATTTGCATCGGCGGCCGGACTGCTCTTGGCCGGTCCCGCACAAGCCCAGGCCCAGGCACAAGGCCAGCAGCTGGTGCTAGGCATCAGCGAAGGCACATCGGGCGGCCTGGACCATGCCCAGGTGATCGCCAAATACCAGGGCCTGGCCGAGGTGATAGGCCGGGCCATCAAGGCCAAGGTCAGCGTGGTGTTCGCCCGCGAATTCAAGCAACTCGAAGAAGGCATGCAGACCGGCCGCTTCGACTTCGTGATGGCACGCCCCAGCGACTACCCTGCCCGCGGCATGCGCGACTACGGTTACAGCTACATCGCCAGCACCAAGCCCGACGGCCAGTGCTTCGTGATCGTTCCCAAAGGCTCGGCCCTCAAGACGATCGACGAGGTCAAGGGCAAGCGCATCGCCCTGCCCGAGCAGATCGCCTACATGTCGCGCTTTTGCGCCGCGGAACTGCGCGACAAGGGCATCCTGGTGGACAAGGAAAGCGTGCAGTTCGTGCGTGAGCAGGCTGCTGTCGGCTTCTACCTGGACAACAAGTTCGCCGACGTGGGCGGTGTGGCTTCCTACTCAGGTATCGCCAAGAAGTGGGAAAAGGATGGCGGCCGCATCATCCACAAAAGCGTGTCCCAGCCCTACTTTCCGATGGTGGCCCACAAACGCATCAAGCCCGAGCAGCTCAAGGCCATCCAGGAAGAACTGCTGGCCCTTCCCGCCAGCGACGCCGGCAAGGATGTGCTCAAGCGCATAGGCGTGGAGCAGTTCGACACCACGTCCGAGCCTCGCATGCGCGAGCTGCTCAAGTGGCTCAATATCTGATTCTGGTTTAACAACCCGGCCTGACCGGGTTGCACCGCCTGGGTTGCGTTTCGCCACCCGGGCTGTCTGCGCGCGCCCCTTGGCGCCGCTGCGGCCCGCTTCACCGTTCCGGCCCCTCCTAGGGTTTTCACTGCCCAAAAAGCCGGCCAGCCTCGTTGTAATAGTTATGAGTCATAATCATAATTGGCCTTACTGAAGAATTCCCAATGACCCCAAAACACCTCCAACTTGAAATGCGCGGCGAGATCGCCGTGATCCGCCTGGCGCGCCCCGCCAAGCGCAATGCCCTGGGCGATGCCCTCGTGCTGGCCCTGCGCGACCTGTTTGAAAACCTGCCGGCCACCGCCCGGGCTGCGGTTCTCCATGGCGAGGGCGAGCACTTCTGTGCCGGCCTCGACCTCAGCGAACTGCAGGAACGCGACGCCAGCCAGGGCCTGCACCATTCGCGCATGTGGCACGCCGCGCTGGACCGCCTGCAGTACGGCCCTGTGCCCGTGATCGCCGCCCTGCATGGCGCGGTGGTCGGCGGCGGCCTGGAACTGGCGAGCGCCTGCCACATCCGGGTTGCCGACGAGAGCGCCTTCTTCGCCTTGCCGGAGGGTTCGCGAGGGATTTTTGTGGGCGGCGGCGGCGCGGTGCGCATCCCGCGCCTGATAGGCACCGCCCGCATGACGGACATGATGCTGACAGGCCGCGTCTACAACGCCCAGGACGGCGAACGCATAGGCCTGGCGCAATACCTCGTGCCGCAGGGCCAGGCCTTCGACAAGGCCATGGAGCTGGCCGCCCAGGTGGCGAAAAACGCCCCGCTGACCAACTATGCCCTGATGCATGCCTTGCCGCGCATCGCCGAACAGCCCGCGGACCAGGGCTTCCTCACCGAGGCCCTGATGGCAGCGGTGGCGCAAAGCGCGCCCGAGGCCAAGAATCGTGTGAAAGACTTTCTGGACGGCAGGGCCGCCAAGGTGAAGAAAACCTGATCCCGTGGCGGGCGGATACAGCAAGGCCGGTGACAGAGACGACAGACCGGAAAACAGAAAAGACAAAAGACAGAGACAAGAGACAGACAACCATCATGAGCGCCCCCAAATTCCGCCCCATGCGCTTTGGCGTGACCCGTGCCGTCCTGCGCGAAGGCCAGCCCGGTGTCCGTTACCTGCGTGCCGACCAGGACCTGAAAGGCTATCCCGAGCGCATCACCGACCGGCTGCGGCATTGGGCGCAAACCGCGCCTGAGCGCACCTTCATGGCCCGCCGCGAAAAGCGCGCGGATGGAACGACAGGGGAGTGGCGCCATCTCAGCTATGCGCAGGCCTGGGCCGCGGCCCGCAGCATTGCGCAGGGATTGCTGGACCGCGGCCTCAGCACCGAGCGGCCCGTGGTGATACTTTCCGAGAACGGCCTGGAGCACGCGCAGCTGGCCCTGGGCTGCCTGGTGGCCGGCGTGCCCTTTGTGCCGGTTTCGCCGCCGTACTCGCTGGTCAGCCAGGACTACGACAAGCTGCGCCATGTGATTGAGACCGTGACGCCCGGCCTGGTGTTTGCCGCCGACGCCGAACGTTATGGCAGGGCCATCCAGGCCACGCTGGAACCCGGGATCGAAGTGGTGCTGGCCGCGGGGGAGATGCAGGGGCGCGCCAGCACCCGCTTTGTGGACTTGGCAGCAACACCGGCCACGACTGCGGTGGATCGCGCCATGCAAGCCACAGGCCCGGACACCATCGTGAAGTTCCTGTTCACCAGCGGCTCGACCAAGATGCCCAAGGCGGTGATCAACACGCAGCGCATGTGGTGCGCCAACCAGCAGCAGATGGTCCAGTCCATGCCGGTGCTGGGGGAGGAGCCGCTGGTGCTGGTCGACTGGCTGCCCTGGAACCACACCTTTGGCGGCAACCACAACTTCGGCATGGTGCTCTTCCACGGCGGAACGCTGTACATCGACGACGGAAAGCCCACGCCCGCGCTGATGCACGAAACCCTGCGTAACCTGCGTGAAATCGCCCCCACGGTCTACTTCAACGTGCCGACCGGCTTTGAGGCGATCGCCAACGCCATGAAGACCGACGCGCAACTGCGGCGCAACCTGCTGTCGCGCGTGAAGATGTTCTTTTATGCCGGCGCCGCGCTGGCCCAGCCCGTCTGGGACAGCCTCTATGAATCCGAGGAAAAGGAAGTGGGCGAGCGCATCGTCATGGCCACAGGCCTGGGCATGACCGAGTCTGCGCCTTTCGCGATTTTCGTCACCAATCCGCATATCAAAGCCGGCGACCTGGGCGTTCCCACGCCTGGCCTGGAACTCAAGCTGGTCGACGTGGAGGGAAAGACCGAGGTCCGCTACAAAGGCCCCAACATCACCCCCGGCTATTGGCGCGCGCCCCAGGATACGGCCGAGGCCTTTGACGAGGAAGGCTTCTTTCGCACCGGGGACGCCGTCCAGTGGATTGACGACGGCAACGTCCATCTCGGGCTCAAGTTCGACGGACGGATCGCTGAAGACTTCAAGCTCGCGACGGGCACCTTTGTCAGCGTGGGCCCGCTGCGCGCAAAAATCATCGCGGCGGGAGCGCCTTATGTGCAGGATGTGGTCCTGACGGGCATCAACCTCAAGGAGGTGGGGGCGCTGGTTTTCCCGACACCCGCGGTGCGCTCCCTGTCGAGGCTTGCGCCAGAGGCAACATTGCGCGAGGTGCTCGAATGCGAACAGGTGATCGCACATTTCCAGGATGTGCTGAACCAGCTCGCGCAAAACGCCACCGGCAGCGCGAGCTGCATAGGCCGCATGCTGCTGATGCATGAGCCGCCTTCATTCGACAAGGGCGAGGTCACCGACAAAGGCTCCATCAACCAGCGCGCCGTGCTCACGCACCGCCAGACGCTGGTGGTGGCCCTGCACGAGGACACCGCGCACCCCATCCTGAAACCCGCCGCCCGCTAAAACACGAACCCAGCCATCATGCCCCACAAAGGATTTTTCTCCGCCTTCCAGGACATCTGGATACTCGACGGCCTGCGAACCCCCATGGTCGACTACTGCGGCGCCCTCGGCCATATCTCGCCCACCGATCTCGGCATCAAGGCCGCGCGCGCCGTGCTGCAGCGCTCCGGCGTCAGCGCCGGCGATGTCGACTCGGTGATCGCCGGCAACATGGCTCCCGGCGATTTTGAGCAATTCATGCTGCCCCGCCACATTGGCCTGTATGCCGGCGTGCCTGTGGAGGTGCCCGCCATCATGGTGCAACGCATCTGCGGCACGGGCTTTGAGCTGTTCCGCCAGGCCGGTGAGCAGATCCAGAGCGGCGCGGCCAACGTGGCGCTGGTCGTCGGTGCCGAAAGCATGACGCGCAACCCGATCGCCGCCTTCGAGCACCGCACCGGCTTCAAGCTGGGCGCGCCGGTCGGCTTCAAGGATTTCATGTGGGAGGCCCTCAGGGACTCGGCCGTGGGCATCGACATGATCCAGACGGCCGAAAACCTCGCGAAGAAATACGGCATCACGCGCGAAGCGGTCGACGAGTTCGCTTCGAGCTCCTTCGCCAAGGCCGTGGCCGCGCGGGAGGCCGGCTTCCATGCGGGTGAAATCGTGCCGGTGGTCAATGAGAAATTTGAAATTCCCGGCTATGCCACGCGCGGCATCAGCCTGCAGGGCAAGCTCACGGAGGTGGCGCAGGACACCCATGCCCGGCTGTCGCCTGTCGAGGTGCTGGCCAAGCTCAGGGTGGTCCATGCTGGTGGCGTTCAAACCGGCGGCAACAGTGCGGCGCTGGTGGACGCAGCCGCGGCCGCCGTGGTGGCCTCCGGCGCCTATGCGAAAGCCCGGCAGGAGAAACCGCTGGCGCGTGTGGTGGCTGCCGCGGTGGTCGGCGTGCCGCCGGAGATCATGGGCATCGGCCCTGCGCCCGCAATCCGCCTGCTGCTCGAGCGCTGCGGTCTCAAGCTGGACCAGATCGGCCGCTTTGAAATCAACGAGGCCCAGGGTGCGCAGACGCTGGCGGTTGCCCGCGAACTGGACCTGGACATGCGCAAGCTCAACGTCAACGGCGGCGCCATCGCCATGGGCCATCCCCTGGCAGTGACGGGCGTGCGCCTGACGGTCACCGTCGCGCGGGAAATGCAAAGGGCCGGCGTGCGCTACGGCATCGCCTCGGCCTGCGTGGGCGGCGGCCAGGGCATTGCCCTGCTGCTTGAAAACCCGCAAGGGGCATCGGCATGAACATCCAGGGACTTGCGGCACTGGTCACCGGCGGCGGCTCGGGTCTGGGCGAAGCCACGGCCCGTGAGCTGGCCCGCCTGGGCGCCAAGGTCGCCGTGCTGGACATCAACCTGGCCAATGCCGAGAAAGTTGCCGCCGACATCAACGCCGCCCATCCGGGTGCTGCGCTGGCCTGCCACTGCGACATCACCGACAGCGCCAGCGTGCAGGCCGCGCTGGACAAGGCCGCCGCCGCGCACGGCCCGGCCCGCGTCCTGATGAACATCGCCGGCATAGGCACGGCCAAGCGCATCGTCGCCAAGGACGGTTCGCCGGCGCCGCTGGAAGACTTCGCCAAGGTGGTCAACATCAACCTGGTCGGCAGCTACAACGTGAGCCGCCTCTTCGCGGCCGCCTGCGCCAGGCTGGCGCCGCTGGAAGACGGCCAGCGCGGCGTCATGATGTTCACCGCCTCAGTGGCCGCCTTCGACGGCCAGGTGGGGCAGCAGGCCTACAGCGCCTCCAAGGCCGGCCTGGCCGGCATGACGTTGCCGATGGCGCGCGATCTTGCGCAGCACGGCATTCGCGTCTGCACGGTGGCGCCGGGCCTCTTCGCCACGCCGCTGATGGCGCAGCTGCCAGAAGCGGTCCAGGCTTCGCTGGCCGCCAGCATTCCCTTTCCGCCGCGCCTGGGCAAGCCCGAGGAGTTCGCGCAGCTGGCCGCGCACATCGTGAACAACGACCACCTGAACGGCGAAGTCATACGCCTGGATGGTGCGCTGCGCATGGCGCCGAGGTGACCCGCATGGAAAAAACCATTGTTTATGAAGTGAAGGTCGCGTTCGGCGACTGCGACCCCGCGGGGATCGTTTTTTTTCCCAACTTCTCGCGCTGGATGGATGCCGCGTCGCTGAACTTTTTCATGGCCTGCGGCGTGCCGCCCTGGCGTGAGCTGGTCAAGACCACCGGCATCGTCGGCACGCCCCTGCTGGAGATCAATACCAAATTCAGCCAGCCCGCCACCTATGGCGAGACCCTGCGCATCCACACCAGCGTAGAGGAGTGGCGGGACAAGGTGTTTATCCAGAGGCACGTGATCCTGCGCGGAGAGGACCTGATCTGCGAAGGCCGGGAAACCCGCGCCTTCTGCATACGCCACCCCGACAAACCCGACCGAATGAAAGCTATTGCCGTGCCCGAGGATATCCGCCGCCAATGCAGTTGAACGGGCCCAGCTGACCACTGATAACTGATGCGACCAGGGTGGCCGGCGCTTTGCGGATTTTGCTTTTCGACCCGTGGACTTAACTACAAGGAGACATCTCATGCAAACACGTCGTCATTTTGTGCAGACCGCAGCGGCGCTTTCCGCTGCCGCCCTCGCGCCTTTCCCGGCCCTGGCCGCGGCGCTGGAGCAAGTCAAGATCCTCTACGGCTTTCCGGCCGGCAGCGCGGGCGACATCTGCGCGCGCCGCGTGGGGGACCGGCTCGGCGGCACCGCCTATACCAAGAACAACGCTATCGTGGACACCAAGACCGGTGCAGGCGGCCGCATTGCGCTGGAAGTGCTCAAAGGCTCGCCGGCGGACGGATCGGTGCTGGCGATGTCGCCGTTTTCGTGCGCGTCGCTGTACCCTCACATCTACAAAAAACTGTCTTACGACCCGTTCGCGGATTTCGTCACGGTGGGCACCGCCTCCATGATCTATCACGGGCTGGCCGTCGGGCCGCTGGTGCCGGCCTCGGTCAAGACCGTGCAGGACTTTCTCGCCTGGGCCAAGGCCAATCCGAAGGACGCCAGCTATGGCTCGCCCGCGGCAGGGTCGACGCCGCACTTCATCGGCGCCCTGCTGGGCCTGAACAACCATGTGGAACTCAAGCATGTGCCTTACCGCGGCTCGGTGCCCGGCGTGACCGATGTGGTCGGCGGCCAGCTCGCCGCGATGGTGACGCCGCACGGCGACTTCATTCCCAACCACAAGGCCGGCAAGCTGCGCATCCTGGCTACTTCCGGCAAGCAGCGCTCGCCCTTCGTGCCCGAAGTGCCGACTTTCGCTGAACAGGGCTATGCCGACCTGACCGTGGAAGAGTGGTTTGGTTTCTATGCGCCCGCGAAAACACCCGCCGCCATGATCACTGCAGCCAATGCCGCCATCAATGCCGCCATCAAGGATAAATCGGTCATCGACTCGCTCACGGTGGTGGGCCTGATTCCTTACGGCGGTACCGCGGACGACATGGCGTTCAGCCAGAAGCGCGAGTTCGACCGCTGGGGGCCGTTGATCAAGCAAGTCGGCTTCACCGCGGAGTCCTGATGTCCCGGCTGAGAACCTGTTCACGGTCTAAACGGGGCCGCGCAAGCGCCTTCTCGGGATGGGATGCAAGGCGCGGTGCGACGCCCATAGTTCACCTATGGGCTAGCGCCGCAACGCCGCAGACCGCCCGAGAAGGCACTTGCCCTCCGGGTTGGGGTGACGCAAACGCGGTCGCGTTTGCATCCCCTTGGGGCAGCCGCACGACGCACAGCCGACCGGCTGTGCGGTCGGGCGATTGAGCCACCCAGGCCCTTGCATGGGCGTTAGCCCATGCGGCGGTCCCGGGGCGGCCCACTCACCCCGATTGCACCCCAACGCGGCCCCGTTTAGACCGTGAACAGGTTCTGAGGCCGGCCCGGGCTGTCTGGTCGCGTTGGCATAATCGGAGCTCGACTGGCCGCAGCCTGCGCCAGCAGCGTTGCCAGCCATGAAAGCGCCCTGATCCCCTATGCCCGCGTCGCCCAAATCCGCCCCCGCCCCTGCGGTAGAGGAGGTTGATACCTCCTATCTCGAAACCTTGATGGGCTACAACGCCACACGCGCTTCCCTCAAGGTCATTGAACTGTTCAGCAAACGCATGGCGGTCTACGACCTGCGGCATGTGGATTTCTCCATCCTGTCGCTGATCACGCACAACCCCGGCATCACCTCGCGCCAGCTGTGCGGCGCGCTCAGCATCCTGCCGCCCAACCTCGTCGGGAAAATCGTCACCCTGGAAAAACGCAAGCTGGTGCACCGCAAGCCGCACCCGCAGGATGGCCGCGCCGTCGGGCTTTACCTCACTGACGAAGGCAAAGCCCTGATGCGCGATGCGGAGGGCACCGCCGTCGACCTTGAAACCGAGGCGACCCAGCGGTTGACCGCTGCGGAAAAGAAGACGCTGATGCGGCTTCTGCAAAAAATTTACCGATGAAGCGCGCGGCTTGCGGCCGTCGCCTCTTCCTCATCAGATCCCTGCCTGGATCCAGGCGGCCGCCTTCTCCGCGATCATCAGCGTGGGCGAGTTGGTGTTGCCGCTGGTGATCAGCGGCATCACGCCGGCATCGACCACACGCAGGCCGCGAATGCCGCGCACCCGCAGGTGCGAATCGACCACCGCCATGGGATCATCGTCACGCCCCATCTTGGTCGTGCCCACCGGGTGGAAGATGGTGGTGGCGATATCGCCCGCCAGCCGCGTGAGCTCCTCGTCCGTCTGGAACTGCACGCCCGGCTTGAACTCCTCGGGCCGGTATTTGGCCAGCGCGCCCTGGCTCACGATCTTGCGCGTCACGCGTAGCGAATCGGCCGCCACCTTGCGGTCCTCCGCCGTGCTCAGGTAGTTGGGCGCTATCGCCGGCGCGTCCTCGAATCGGCCGCTTTTGATGTGCACCGTACCCCGGCTGGTCGGGTTGAGGTTGCAGACGCTGGCGGTGAAGGCATTGAAGCCGTGCAGCGGCTCGCCGAAAGCATCCAGCGACAGCGGCTGCACGTGGTACTCGATGTTGGGGTAGGGCTGGTCGGGCGAGCTGCGCGTGAATGCGCCCAGCTGCGAAGGCGCCATGCTCATGGGGCCGGTCTGGCGCAGCGCGTATTCCAGGCCGATGCGGGCCTTGCCCCAGAACGAATTGGCCATGGTATTGAGCGACAGGCCCCAGCGCTTGTCTCCCTGCACCTTGTAGACCGAGCGGATCTGCAGGTGGTCCTGCAGGTTGGCGCCGACGCCGGGCAGATCCTGCAGCACGGGAATGCCATGCTGCTGCAACAGGGCGGCCGGCCCTATGCCAGAGAGCTGAAGGATCTGCGGCGAGCCTATGCTGCCGGCGCACAGGATGACCTCGCCCATGGGGCCGGAGTCGCGCGTGGCGCGCGCCGTGACGCGCTCCGTGCCGGCCCATACCTCCACGCCGGTGCAACGCTGGCCGCCGTCCGGCTGCGCCTCTATCACCAGCTTGCACACCTGGGCGTTGTTCCATAACTCGAAGTTGGGGCGTGCGTAGCAGGCCGGCCGTAGAAAAGCCTTGGCGGTGTTCCAGCGCCAGCCGTTCTTCTGGTTGACTTCGAAGTAACCCACGCCTTCGTTGTCGCCCCGGTTGAAATCGCTGCTGGCCGGTATGCCGGCCTGCTGCGCGGCCTCGGCAAAAGCGTCCAGGATGTCCCAGCGCAGGCGCTGCTTTTCAACCCGCCATTCGCCGCCGGCATTGCGATGGCGCAGCACCTTCTGGTAAGGCTGGCTTTTGTCCTGCATCAGCTCGGGCGCTGTGCCGCGCGCGCCGTGCATGGCGTCGGCCCCCTTGTAGTGATCCTCATGCAGCTTGAAATGCGGCAGCGAATTTTCCCAGCGCCAGGCCATGTCGCCGGTCAGCTGGGCCCACTGGTCGTAGTCGCGGGCCTGGCCGCGCATGTAAATCATGCCGTTGATGCTGGAGCAGCCGCCCAGGGTCTTGCCGCGTGGGTAACGCAGCGCCCGGCCGTTGAGGCCGGCGTCCGGTTCGGTGTTGTAAAGCCAGTCGGTGCGCGGGTTGCCGATGCAGTACAGGTAGCCCACGGGGATGTGGATCCAGTGGTAATCGTCCTTGCGGCCCGCCTCAATCAGCAGCACGCGCTTGGTCGCGTCGGCGCTCAGGCGATTGGCCAGCAGGCAGCCCGCGGTGCCCGCGCCGATGATGATGTAGTCAAAAACCTGGCTCTCGTCTTGCATGGATGCCTTTGCCTCGTCGTTTTTCTGGGGATGCTGCCGGAGAACCGGTTTGCGCAGCAGCCAAAACAGGCTGCGTGGGCCATCCTGCCAGCCCAGCCTAACGCGGGGCTGACCGCTACTTCCTTGCCGATTGTGGCAAACCCCGGGCGGCCTTGCAGTTTGCTCCTTCCCCCGCTGGGGGAAGGTTGGGATGGGGGCTGACGGTGCCTGAACCTGCGCTGGAGGGATTTGGGGCCGCTAGCCCCCACCCCTCCCTCCCCCCAGTGGGGGGGGGAAAGAGAGACGCACGGATGGTCGCCGAATCCCGGTGTAGGACCAAGGCGATAGCCGTAGCGGGTGTGCGGCAAGTGTGTTTTCAGCAGTTACCATGCAACTTTGTGTTTCGTACATTGCAAACTGCCGGCTTGCGCCTGGCGTGAATGAATGCTTATGGAAGACTCCACCCCCCGCATCGAACAGCAGGACACGCCGCAAGGCCGCCTGTTTGTCGTGCAGGGTGCGTGGACGGCCGCCGGCCTTACCGGCGAGGCGGTCTGGACCGCCCTGACCGCGCAGCTCCAGGGCCTGAAAGAGGGCTTGTCTTCCCCGGCGGGCTGGAATCTTGAACAGGTGGGCAAGCTCGACCACCTCGGCGCGCAGGTGCTGTGGAACCATTGGGGCCGCGACTGGCCTGCCCAGCTGCAGCTTGAACCGAACCAGCGCGCGGTACTCGAAACCGTCGCCAAATTCAGCACCGAGCCGCCCAAGCGCCGCAAGCCCGACTGGAGCGAGCCATTTATCCTCCTGGGCACTCGCGTGCTGCGGCTGCTGGACCATCTCAAGGGCCTGGTGCGCCTGATCGGCCAGCTGCTGCTGGACGTCATCCGCCTGGTCAGGCGTCCGCAGGAAGGCCCCTGGCGCGACCTGTCGGGCCATTTGTTCCACATCGGCGCCACCGCGCTACCCATCACCGCGCTGGTGGGCTTCCTGATCGGTGTGGTGTTGGCCTACCTGATTTCGCAGCAGCTGCGCCAGTTCGGCGCCGATGCCTTCATCGTCAACATCCTGGGCATTTCGCTGATTCGTGAACTCGGGCCGGTGTTGGCGGCCATCCTGATCGCCGGGCGCAGCGGCTCGGCCATCACCGCGCAGATCGGCGTGATGCGCGTCACCGAAGAGCTCGACGCCATGCGCGTCATGGGCATCCCGCGCGGCTTTCGCCTGGTGATGCCGCGCGCGCTGGCGCTGGCCGTGGTGATGCCGCTGATCAGCGTCTGGACAACCATCGCCGCCTTGCTGGGCGGCATGCTGGCCGCCGACATCTCCATGGACGTCTCGCCGTCCTACTTCGTCAATTCGCTGCCGGCCGCGGTGGATGTGGCCAACCTCTCGCTGGCCACGGGCAAGTCGGTGGTCTTCGGCGTGCTGATCGCGCTGGTCGGCTGCCATTACGGCCTGCGCGTAAAGCCCAATACCGAAAGCCTGGGGCAGGGGACCACGGCGTCTGTGGTGACGTCGATCACGGTGGTGATTCTTGTGGATGCCTTGTTCGCCGTTCTCTTTAAAAGCGTGGGCATATGAGTGACCCCATCGTCGACATCAAAAAACTCTGTACCGTGTTTCCCAACGGCGACAAAAAGGCCGTGGTGCACAAGGACCTGGACCTCAGCGTGGAGCGCGGCGAGGTGTTGTCCCTGGTTGGTGGTTCGGGCACCGGCAAGACGGTGTTGCTGCGCCAGATATTGGGCCTGGAAAAACCCACGCAGGGCGAGATCACCGTGCTGGGCCGGCCGGCGGCCGAGCTCGGCAAGCAGGGCGCGGCCAGCCGCGTCGGCATGCTGTTCCAGCAGGGGGCGCTGTTCTCGGCCTTCACCGTGCTGGAGAACATCGCCTTTCCGCTGCGCGAACTCAGGACCTTGCCGCGCGCGCTGGTCTACGAAGCGGCCATGGTCAAGCTGCAGATGGTGGGCTTGGGCCCGGACGCGGCCGACAAGATGCCCGCGGATCTTTCGGGCGGCATGATCAAACGCGTGGCGCTGGCGCGCGCTCTCATCATGGACCCGCCGCTGCTGCTGCTCGACGAACCCACGGCCGGGCTGGATCCGGAAAGCTCCGACAGCTTCGTCTCGCTGCTGCGCGCGCTGCACCGCGACATGGAGCTCACGGTGGTGATGGTGACGCACGACTTGGACACGCTGTTCGAACTCAGCACCCGCATCGCGGTGCTGGCTGAGCAGAAGGTCATCGTCAACGATGTGCCCAAGGAAGTGGTGGCATTCTCCCATCCCTTCATCCACGAATTTTTCCTCGGTGAAAGGGGGCAGCGCGCCATGGAGTTGTTGCGCGAATACCCTTTTACAGTCTAGAAAGGCTTCGATATGGAAAACAAAGCCCATGCCATGGCCGCCGGTGCGTTTGTGCTGGTGGTCACCGCCCTGCTGGCCTTGCTGGCGATCTGGCTTACGCGCGACAACACCCAGCGCGACCTCTACGACATGAGCACCAGCGAGACTGTCTCCGGCCTGCAGCCGCAGGCGGCGGTGCGGTTTCGCGGCGTGCCGGTGGGCAAGATCGAGCTCATTGGCTTTGACACCAAGGTCAAGGGCAATGTGCTGATCCGTGTCTCGATAGACCACAGCGCGCCCATTACCAAATCGACCTTCGCGACGGTCGCCTCACAGGGCGTCACCGGCCTGGGCTTCATCCAGCTTGACGACGACGGCAAGTCGGCCGAGCGCCTGGCCGTCAATGACGATGACCCGCCGCGCATCCCGCTCAAGCCCGGCGGCCTGGACAAGCTGCTTAAACAAAGCGAGGTGATCTTCAACCAGGTCGAGGAAGCCAGCACCCGGCTGAACAAGCTGCTGTCGGACGAGAACCAGCAAGCCGTTACGGCGGCCGTCAAGCAGCTCGGCGATGCCGCCGGCAGCATCAACCGTGTTGCCAAGGGCCTGGAGCCCACGGTGGCGTCCTTGCCGGCCTTGTCCCGCGACACCACGGCCACGCTGAAATCCGTCAAGGCCGCTGCGGATGACATCAGCACGGCGGCCACCCGGCTCAATGAAAGGGGCGGGCCGCTGGACAAACTCTCCGAAGGTGGTACCGCGCTGGCTTCGGGCGTGGAAACCTTCAGCGCCGCTACGCTGCCCAAGCTCAACGAAGTCGCCGACGAAACCACACGCACCATGCGCCAGCTGCGCCGCACCGTGAGCGCCGTCGACGACAACCCGCAGTCACTGATCTTCGGCAACGGCCCGCCTGTGCCCGGCCCTGGCGAGCCTGGTTTTTCCGCCTCTGGAGTGAAAAAATGACAACCCCTTTCTTCCAAACTCCCCCGCGGGGCAGGAGCCTGGCTTGCGCGCTGTTGGCCGCGCTGGCGTTGGCCGGCTGCTCCGGCCTGCCCGACAAGCCTACGCGCGCCGCCATGTATGACTTCGGCCCGGGCCCGCTTGCCATCTCGCCCACGACGCGGCTGGCGCCGCTGCCGCCGTTGGCGCTGGACGACATTTCCACGTCGGGTGGCGCGCTGGATCACCAGGCGGTGCTGTACCGCCTGGGCTATGCCGACGTGCAGCAACTGCGCCCCTACGCGCAGGCGCGCTGGAGCATGCCTCCCGCGCAACTGGTGCGCCAGCGGGTGCGCGAACAGCTGGGGCAGCGCCGGGCCGTGTTCAACGCCGGGGCCAGCGTGGCGCTGAACCGCAGCCAGAACGCGGTGCTGCCCTTGCTGCTGCGCCTGGACCTTGAGGAATTCAGCCACCTGTTTACCTCGCCGGCAGACAGCGTGGGCCTGATCCGCCTGCGCGCCACGCTGCTGGAGATCACGCCGGCCGGCGAGAAGCTGGTCGGTCAGCGCAACATCATCGTGCAGCGGCCAGCGCCCAGCGGCGATGCGCCCGGCGGCGTGCAAGCCCTGACGGCCGCCACCGACGCGGCCATCGCCGAGATCGACCAATGGCTGCAGCAAACCCCCGCGCGCTGAGCCGCACGCAGCCATGAAAACGCTGCAGGAGCAACTGGACGCCGCCGGGCTGCACGTCTTCGGCTGCTGCGAACGCCTGAGCGCCTACGGCCCGGATTTGCTGCAGACCTCGCAGCTGCTGCAGGATTTCACTCCCGCCGAGGCGGACATCCTGGGCGCGTCCATGCTGCTGGTGCGCGCCGAGCCCGGCCAGGTGATGATCCGCGAGGGGGAATCCGGCGACTGGATGATGCTGGTCCTCAAAGGCACGGTGGACGTCACCAAGCGCCTGGAAGCGCCGGCGGATGCCAAAGAGGCTGACGCCGGCGCCGAACCAGCGGTATCGCGCGTGGCGGTGGTGCGCAGCGGCGCGGCGGTGGGCGACATGTCCATGCTCGACAGCGAACCGCGCTACGCCACCTGTACCGCCATTGAGGCGGTCGAAGCCGGCGTCTGGGGCCGCCATGAAATCGCCCTGCTGATCCGCGACCATCCCGGCGTGGGCGCCAAGCTGCTGGTCAAGATCACGCAGATGATGGCGCAGCGCCTGCGGAACACCAGCAATCAGCTCGTGAAACTACTCAGAAGGAAATAAGCTACCCCTGTACAGGCGCTCACTTCGTGTAGCCCGCTCCCCCTCGAGGGGGCGGCGCCTGCGGTCCGGCAAAGCCGGTTCCACGGCCCCCACTGGCGAAGACCCTGCTGGATACGCCGCTGAACTTTTTTGCGTTTGGGCTGAACTCCTATCCGTTCGGGCTGAGGTATCGAAGCCCATCCCCGTAGTACCACCGGCCCTTCGATATCTCAGGGCGAACGGGGAGGAAATTGGGCTCCACTTCACACAGAGTTCACACAGGTGCCCCGCAGCTCATCCTGACCTCACACGCCGTTTGCACACTCCCCTTCGTTGTCAAAACGAAAGGAAGTCATGAAACAGAAAATCGCCGCCCTCGCGCTGGTGATCGTGCTGCTGGTCGTTGCACTGATGAAGATCAGCGACGTGGTGCACGACCGCCAGAACTACCGCCAGATCGCCATCCAGAGCATTGCCCAAAGCCTGGCGGGCTCGCAGACGCTGACCGGCCCGCTCATCCACCGTGCGTGCACCGAAGAGTGGGACATCACCAATGCCAACAAGGAAGTACGCAGCGAGCGCCGCGAATTCGTGCTGGCCGCTGCGCCGGCTTCGCTCACGCTGCAGGGCGGCAGCAAGCTGGAGCCGCGTGCGCGCGGCCTGCACGCCACCCAGGTGTTCAACCTGAAAGCCAGCCTGACGGCCGAATGGACTGACCTGGAGGCGCTCAAACCCAAAGCGGAACATGCCGGCTCGCGCATGAATTGCGGGCAGCCGCTGCTCATGATGGCGGTGTCCGATGCGCGCGGCATACGCCACGCCAGCGTGAAAATCGGCGAGCAGCTGCTGGCGCTCAAGCCCGGCACTTTTTACGGCAGCTATCCCCGAGGCGTGCATGCGCCGCTGTCGCCGGCCCTGCTGCAAGCCGCTCCGCTACAGGCACAGCTGGAGCTTGAACTGATGGGCACCGAGAGCATCTCTGTGGTGCCGCTGGGCGGCGACACCCGGGTGCAACTCACCTCCAACTGGCCGCACCCCAGCTTCAGCGGGCAGTTCCTGCCGGTGGATCGCAAGGTCACGGCCGAAGGCTTTGAAGCCAGCTGGCGCGTGAGTTCCCTGGCCAGCACCGCACAGCAGGATGTGACCCAGGGGGAGGCGGCCAAACGCAAGGCTACCTGCCCACCCTATGAAGGCTCCGTCAACAACCCCTGCGTGGAGACCCTCAGCGTGACCTTTGTCGATCCCTCCAACACCTATGCCCTCAGCGACCGGGCCACCAAATACGGTCTGCTCTTCATAGGCCTGACCTTTTTGGCCGTGGGCATGTTCGAGTTCATGAAATCGCTGCGTGTGCACCCCATCCAGTACCTGCTGGTCGGCGCCGCGATGAGCATGTTTTTTCTGCTGCTGGTGAGCCTGTCGGAACACATGCCGTTTGAAGGCGCTTACGCGATCGCCTCGGCCGCCTGCGTGCTGTTGTTGAGTTATTACGCCAGCTACATGCTGGGCCACTGGTCGCGGGGCCTGCCTTTCGGCCTGGGCATCGCCACGCTATACGGCATGCTGTTCGTGCTGCTCAGCATGGAGCAGACAGCCTTGCTGCTGGGCGCCGTAGCCTTGTTCGCGGTCCTGGCCGCCATCATGATGCTGACGCGCCGCGTTGACTGGTATGCGCGCTTCAGGCAGCCTGAAGCCGTGAAGGCGGCCGGTTGATGGGCACGCCCGCGCGCCTGGGCCTAGAAGTACAGCTCGACCCGCAACCCAGGCTGGGTGTTGCGTACCACCATGCGCCCGCCATGCAGCAGCATGATCTGGCGCACGACGGCCAGCCCCAGGCCGGAGCCCTTGGTGTGGCCGTCGGGGCGCACGGTCGAGAAAAAACGTTCGCCCAGGCGGGGCAGGGCGTAGTCGGGAACCCCCGGGCCGCTGTCCTGCACCGCGATGCGGTCCGGCCCCGCCTCCAGCGTGATGGTCGAACCCTGGGGTGCGAACGAGCGCGCGTTTTCCACCAGGTTGCTCAGCGCCAGGCTAAGCAGGCCGGGCTCCGCATGCACGTCGGCATGTTCCGGGCTGACTATGATTTTGACCGCATGCTGGGCCCTGCCGCCGGCTGCGGCCGCAAACGGCTGGAGGACGCCGGCCCAAGGAAGGCGCTCGCGCTCTACCTGTGCATGGCGCTGCTCCAGCTTCGTCAGTTCGAGCATGCGGTCCACCAGCGCCTGCATGCGGCCGGACTGGGCCAGTACCTGCCCCGAAAACTCGCGGCGCGCGTCTTCGGGGAGCTCGTCCTGCAGCAGTTCGCCCGCGCCGCGGATCGCGGCGAGCGGGCTTTTGAGCTCATGCGTCAGGGCGCGCACGTAATCTTCTATGTACTCGTGGCCCTCGAGCTTCAGGCGCATGGCATCGACTGCCATGGCCAGCTCGCCAAGCTCACCCGGTATCTGCGGAACCGCGGGTTTTTCACCCTGGCCGACGGCGTTGGCATAGCGGCGCAGCTTGCGAATGCTCCATACCACCCACAGCGTTACCGCCACACCGATGGCCAGCGACAGCACCAGCAGCAGCGCGCCGCTTAGCAGGATCTTGCGCTCGGCCCGGTCGATGAAGGCCTGGATGGTGGAGATCGGCTTGGCGACCGTCAGCACGCCGATGATTTTTCCGTCACGCTGCACCGGCGCGGCCACATACATCACCGCGCTGCGGTCGTCCTGCTGCACCTCACGGGTGGCGCGCGCGCCGTATTCGCCGCGCAGGGTGCGGGCCACGTCGCGCCATTGCGAGTAGTCCTGGCCGGTCGCCGTATTCTCCGAATCGAACACCACCTTGCCGCCGGCGTCGGTGACGTACACACGGAAATCGAGCGACTGCTTGGCCAGGCCCCAGATCTGCGCGTCGATGGGGCGCCTGGCGTAATTGCGCACATGGCTGGCAAAACGGCCGTTCGCCACGGCGCCGGCCGCCAGGTCATCGCCGGCCAGTTCGGCCAGGATGTTGGCGGTGTCCACCATCATGTCTTCCATGACTTCGCGTACGCTGGGTTTCACTTCCGCCACGAAGACTCGCAGCGTGAAAAACGCCGCCAGCCCGGTGACCAGGAAAAAGCCGAACAGCAGGCGTATGCCCAGGCGCATGTCAATCGCCTTTGACGCGGTCTAGATCCAGCGAGTAACCCATGCCGCGGTGTGTCGTGATGCAGTCATGCCCGGGTGCCGCCTCCTGCAACTTGGCGCGCAAAGTCTTGATGTGGGTGTCCACGGTGCGATCGGTGCTGTCCGTGCCGGCGCCCCAGACCGCGTTCAGCAACTCATCGCGCGAGCGTATGCGGCCGCGGTGGCGCAGCAGGTCGGCCAGCAGGCCGAACTCGCGGCGCGTCAGGTTCAGGGTGCGGCCGTGCAGGCTCACGCGCTGGCCGGCGGTGTCGATCTCGAAAGGGCTGGCCGCAAGTGCCGGTGCGGGGGCCGGCATACGCGCGCGCCGCAGCAGGCTGCGCACACGCGCCAGCAACTCGCGCGGGCTGAAGGGCTTGCTCACGTAATCGTCGGCGCCCAGTTCCAGGCCCAGCACGCGGTCGATCTCTTCGCCCTGGGCGCTGAGCATCAGCACCGGCAGGCTGCCGGCGGCGCGCAGCTCGCGGCATAAATCCAGGCCGCTGCCGTCGGGCAAGCCGACGTCGAGGATCACGGCGTCGGGCGGCTGCCGGTTGATCTGCGCGCGTGCATCGCCCAGCAGCAGGCTGTGCGTCACGCTGAGGCCGTCGCGCTCCAGCGTGTAAATAATCGATCGGGCGATCGCCGGGTCGTCCTCAACCAGCAGGATGCGTCCACCGGCCATCTGTGTTCAGGAGTGCAGTATCGGGAAGAGCTTGCCGAGGCCGCCGGCCATCACCTCCACCGCCAGCGCGGCGAGGATCAGGCCCATCAGCCGCGTCATCACATTGATGCCGGTTTTGCCCAGCACGCGGGCAATCGGTTCAGCCAGGGAAAAACTGATGGCGGTGATCAGCGCGATCACGACACCGTAGCCGACCAGCGCCGCCATCTGCAGGATGGTCTGGGCCTTCTCGGCGTAAATCACCACGGTGGACATGGTGGCGGGGCCGGTCAGCAGCGGGATGGTCAGGGGCACCACGGCGATGCTGGCGCCGCGCGCGGCTTTTTCGGCACCGTCCTCCATCTCGTTGGTCAGGGGCTTGGCTTCGGCCGGCTGGGCGTTCAGCATGTTCATGGCGCTGATCAGCAGCAGCATGCCGCCGCCGACCTGGAAGCTCGCCAGCGAGATGCTGAAGAAGTCGAGGATCTGCAGGCCCAGCAACGCGCTGATGGCAATGACGACAAAGGCCGCGAAGGACGCCACCAGGATGGTGCGGCGGCGCTGCTCGTCGGAAAAGCCCTGCGTGTAGTGGATGAAGAAGGGCACGATGGCCAGCGGATTGACGATGGCCAGCAGCGTGATGAGCGGTTTGAAGTCCATCTACCTGCCTCCCGCAACGTCGAGCAGTGCGCCCGTGGTGTAGCTTGCGCTGTCGCTGAGCAGCCAGACGATGGACTCCGCAACCTCTTCAGCCGTGCCCGGGCGCTGCATGGGCACCTGCGGCGCGAGCTCGCGGGCGCGGTCGGGCAGGCCGCCCGAGGCGTGGATCTCGGTGTCGATGATGCCGGGGCGCACACCATTCACGCGTATGCCTTCGGTTGCGACTTCCTTGGCCAGCCCGACGGTGAAGGTGTCGATGGCGCCCTTGGCGGACGCGTAATCGACATATTGGCCGGGGCCGCCCAGCCGCGCCGCGGCGCTGGACACATTGACGATGGCGCCGCCCGCGCCGCCGTGGCGGGTGCTCATGCGCTTGACGGCTTCGCGCGCACAGAGAAATGAGCCGAACACATTGATCTCGAACATGCGCCGGATCCGCTCCAGGGTCATGGCTTCGACGCGGGTGGTGCGGTCCACCACGCCGGCATTGTTGACCAGGCCGTCCAGACGGCCGAATTTGGCGTCGATTTTCGCGAACATGGCCAGCACCTGTGCCTCATCGGCCACGTCGGCCTGCACCGTAATGGCCTGGCCGCCGGCCTGACGGACCTGCCGCACCACCTCGTCGGCCGCCAGCGAGTTGCTTGCATAGTTGACGGCCACCGCCCAGCCCTGGCGCGCCGCCAGCAGGGCCGATGCCGCGCCTATGCCGCGCGAGCCGCCCGTGATGAGAACAACTTTTGACAAACCGGCCTCCTGCAGAAAATGGCAATCCCGGGTAAAAACGGGGCGAATGGGGTGAAAAAAGGCGCCACTCGGCGTTGCGCTCCTAGCCCAGACGCTTAGTCTGGGCGTCGTCGTGCGCCTTGATTGGCGCCATTTTTCACCCCATTCGTATTTGCGTAGATTGCGTTAATTACCCCGGGCGGATCAATGTACCTTAAGCTGCGCCATCCTGGCCATGGCAAGTGCCTGTATCCCACCATCCAACCAAGCTGTAGGAGACCCTCTTGAGCACCACTGTGGACTACTACTTCACGCCGCAAAGCCCCTGGACCTACCTCGGGCACGAGCGTTTCGCGCAAATCGCCCGGGCCGCAGGCGCCACCGTGCGGGTGTTGCCCATAGACCTGGGCGGCAAGGTCTTCCCGGTTTCGGGCGGGCTGCCGCTGGGCCAGCGGGCGCCGCAGCGGCAGGCCTACCGGCTGCTGGAGCTGCGGCGCTACTCGGACTACCTGCACGCGCCGCTGAACCTCAAACCCAAATATTTCCCGGTCTCCGGTGACGACGCGGCGCGCCTCATCATTGCCGTGGACATGCACGAAGGCAGCGAAGCCGCGATGAAAATCGGCGGCGCCATCTTCAGTGCCGTCTGGGTGCGCGAGCGCCACATCGCCGATGAAAAGGTGCTGGGCGAACTGCTCGCCGAATGCGGCCTGCCCCCGGAGCGGCTGGAGCAGTCCTTCAGCCAGGCGGTGCAGGAACGCTATGAGGCCAACACCCAGCAGGCGATCGATGCCGGCGTGTTCGGCGCGCCCAGCTATGTCGTTGACGGTGAACTGTTCTGGGGACAGGACCGGCTGGATTTTGTCGAGCGCAAGCTCCAGGCGCGCGCATAAACGCCTCGCCGGGTTGATCGTCATTCATTTCACACCCATTTTTGAAGGAGCATCGCACCATGGGCCAATTCATCAACCTCACCGCCGCCGACGGCTTTACCGTGCCGGCTTACGTCGCAAAACCCGAAGGCAAGCCGCGCGGCGGCGTCGTGGTGGTGCAGGAAATCTTCGGCGTCAACTCGCACATACGTGCCGTCACCGACCGCTTCGCCGCGCAGGGTTACCTCGCGGTGGCGCCCGCCACGTTTGAGCGCGTCAAGCCCGGTGTTGAAATGGGCTACAGCGAAGAAGACATGAAAGCCGGCTTCGAACTCAAGACCGCCGTCAGCGCCTTGCCCGGCGCCGGCGTGCTACAGGACCTGCAGGCGGCGATCAACCACGCGGCCCAGGCCAGCGGCGGCAAGGTCGGCATCATCGGCTTTTGCTGGGGCGGCCTGCTGACCTGGCGCGCGGCCTGCCTGCTGGACGGCCTCTCTGCGGCGATTCCCTATTACGGCGGCGGCATCACGGCCGAGGAAGAAATCGAGCGCCAGCCCAAGTGCCCCGTCATGGCCCATTTCGGCGACCAGGACCACTGGATTCCCATGGAAGGCATAGAAGCCTTCACCAAGGCACATCCCGAGGTCGAGGTACACGTGTACCCGGCCAACCACGGCTTTAACTGCGACCAGCGCGGTTCCTACAACGAAGATGCGGCCAAGCTGGCGCGCGAGCGTTCGCTGGCCTTCTTCGCCGCCAAGCTGGCCTGAACATGCGCGGCGCATGGGCGGTCCTTATGCTGGCGGCATGCGCCGCGCCGGGCTTTGCGGCCGACTATGCCGGGCCGCTGTTTGACACGCACCTGCATTACAACGAGGAGGCGTGGAACTGCAAGGAACGCAGCGCCGGGCCGCCCCAAGCAAGTTCAGCCCCCTCGGGGGGCAGCGTATTACACGAAGTGAAAAGCGTGGGGGCCTGTGTAGGTCCCCATCCGCCGGCCGACGTGCTGGCGCGCATGCAGCGCAACGGCGTGAAAGCCATCGTCGCCAATTCGCGGCCCAACGACGGCACCAAGTCGCTGGCCGCCATGCCTGAGACGCGCAAGGCCGGTGTCACGGTGGTTCCCTTTATCCGCCTGTACCGCAACTGCGCCGACTACGACAACTGGTTTCGCGACGAGTCCATCTACGAGATGGTGCTGGTTGAATTCGCCCGCGGCGTGGCCGGCGACCAGGCCGGGCCGTACAAGGGCATAGGCGAGTTCCACCTCTACGACAGCGCCAATGCCAATGGCCCGGTGGCACGCAAGCTGATGCAGTTCGCCGCGAAAAACAAACTGGCGGTGCTCGCGCACGTAGACGACGCGGCCATCGACCTGCTGATGGCGCATGCGCCCGATGCCCGGCTGGTGTGGGCGCACACCGGCATAGGCGGCGCACCTGTGGCACGGGTCGACGCGTTGCTGGACAAATATCCCCAGCTCATGGGCGAGCTGTCTTACCGGCCTGGCCTGACTTGCGAGGGCGGCAAGCTGTGCCCCGAGTGGCGCGTACTGCTGCTCAGATATCCGGGCCGTTTCATGATCGGCTCCGACACCTGGGTGAACCAGCGCTGGCAGTATTACGACGAGCTCATGAAGGGCTATCGCAACTGGCTGGGCGATTTGCCCGCCGACACGGCTCGCAAAATTGCCTGGGGCAATGCGGCCGGCATCTTTGGCCTCACTGCACAATAGCTTTATGTACCAACTCCATTTCTCTCCAAGTTCCGCCGCCATGGCTCCCCATATCCTGCTCCAGGAACTGGGCGTGCCCTTTGAAAAAATCCTGGTCGACACCAACACGGGCGCGCATCGCTCGGAGGCCTATCGCAAGCTCAATCCCAACGGCCTGATTCCCACGCTGGTCGATGGCGAGCTGGTGCTGTATGAAACCGCCGCGATCTGCATGCACTTGTGCGACATGCAC
>Ga0209675_1000101_pt1 | contig 127715 bp, 102 predicted proteins | sample AraplaCol_mLB_r2_2_FD_184280 | JGI IMG/M metagenome (GOLD analysis project Ga0209675, IMG submission 184280) | Arabidopsis root microbial communities from North Carolina, USA - plate scrape MF_Col_mLB_r2 (SPAdes) (version 3) | ecosystem: Host-associated > Plants > Roots > Endosphere | place...
CAGCGCCGATGGTACTGCTAACGCGGGAGAGTAGGCCGCCGCCAGTTTTTATTTTATTTTTAAAAATCCTTTATCATAACGATAAAGGATTTTTTTTTGCTTTATACCCAACTCAGGGTTATGAGTAATGAGCAATTAGTAATGAGTAATGAGCAATGAGCAATGAGAAATAGATAATAGATAATAGATAATAGATAATAGATGTGACGTAGTAAGCAATCATAAATTATCAATTATCATTTACCACTTATTATTTGCAGCTTATTACTATTGTCACATACTCCAATTGTCACTCCGCAGAGTCTCAACAATTAGAATTAACTATATCTATTAAACTTAAGCATATTTCCTTTTTTACTTTTTAAATCCATAAATTGTATATGGGATTCCTGCGGAATGCCTCACCACTTAGGTGATCACTTATTAATAATCATTTATAACCCAACAGTCACTCGATAGTAATTCTAACAAATCCATTATTTCCTTCAACCCATCCCTGCAGAGTATTAAATTTAGACCATAGCCCATCTCACTTTAATTTTCACTTAATCATTTAATTATCAAAAGCTTTTCACTCATAGTAATGATTTATGATATTGTGATTAAAAAGATTTGGTTGCTTTTATTAATAGATTTAGCATAAATAATTAGTGATTGTATATTAATTTAGTAATAATTACGTTTATTTGTTGAAATATCTTGTGATATTGTTAAATATATACCAAATCTAATTTTTATGAAAAAAACCATTTTTAAGGTTGGACTGCTCCAATCCTTATTCTTTTTCAGTGGATTGTATGCACAAACTGATTCAACTAAAGCGTCAAAAATTGACGAAGTAGTTGTTACAGCTTATGGTGTAAAAAAGGAAAAAAAAGCACTTGGATATTCATTCCAGGATGTGAAAGGACAAACCCTTGTCGACGCTAAAGAAAATAATGTAACCAATGCATTAGTAGGAAAAGTTGCCGGATTACAAGTGATTAAAGCAGGTTTTGGACCAGGTTCTTCCTCCAAGATTAATCTACGGGGTTTTAATTCTTTTACAGGAGATAATCAGCCTCTTATTGTGGTGGATGGAGTTCCGTTAAGTAATAACTTAGGATCAAAGGTTAAGCAGAATGGAAAAGATTCTAATAACGATTTCTGGAATCCGGATCTTGATATGGGAAATGGTTTAAGTGATATTAATCCGGACGACATCGAAAGCCTTTCCGTTTTAAAAGGAGGTGCGGCTTCTGCTCTTTATGGTTCCAGAGGTGGAAACGGTGTTATTTTGATTACAACCAAAACCGGTAAAAGAAGAGGAGGATTAGGAATTACATATTCTACAAGTTTAGGTTTTGAAAATATTTTTATGAAACCTGATTTGCAGCATAGTTTCGCACAAGGAAGTAATGGTTTACCCAATCTACAAGGGGTTGATAACACAACTTCCTGGGGACCCGCCTTTGAAGGATCAAATATGACGGTCCATGATAACTTAAAAAACTTTTTTAAGACAGGAACTACCGCACAGCATACATTGAGCTTTCAGGAAAGCATTGGTGAAGGATCAAGCTTATACACTTCTGCTAATTATTTAAACAGTAATAGCCAGATTCCGAATTCAAAATATGAGAGGTTCAATTTTATGGCAAAAATGAATTCTAATTTTGGGGCTAATAAAAGATGGACTACTGAGGTGAAAGCCCAATATATGAGTGTTAAAGGGACAAACAGACCTTCTGCAGGGCAAGGGGATGCTAATTACTACCCAAGAATCCTTCTGATGCCTCAAAATATTGATGTAAGAGATTATCGTGAGGGACAGATGCAAAATGAAGTAATGTCGCGCTGGATAACCTCCAATGGAGTTAATCCTTATTGGACAGCCTATAATGCATTAAACGCTGATAAAAAAGATAGATTTTTATTAAACGGTTATCTTAAATATCAATTTAATAACTGGCTGAGTGCAGATGTAAGGCTAGGGACAGATTTCTATTCTTTAAATAATGATGCAAGGGTTTGGACGGGATCTGGCCGTAATAATTCTTACTCTACCGGTCAGCAAAAGTTTTATGAGAATAATTATATTATAAGTCTTAATGCTAAAAAAGATGATATTATTGGTAAATGGGGAGGATCGCTTTCTGTTTATGGACAAATGATGGAAAGCAGGGATAAGGCACTCTATTTTTCCACACAAAATCTGATTCTTGCCAATGTTTTCAGCACTTCTAATACGAGTGATCTTGCTTCTGTTACAACGACTGAAGTTGATATGTGGAAAAAAATTAATTCAGTATTTGCTGCTGCTGAAATTAATTATGACGGATATTGGTTTCTGAATGCTACGGCAAGAAACGATTGGTCTTCTACTTTGAATATTAATAACAGGTCTTATTTTTATTCTTCCGTGAGTACATCATTAGTTTTGACAGATATGCTGAAAAAATTAAATGGTACAACTTTAAATGCCTTAACATTTGCTAAACTTCGCGCGGCTTACGCAGTTACAGGAAATTCTTTACCACCCCAACAGTTATATAATACCTATACCGCTTCCACAGATCCAAGCGGACATATAGTGCTTACAAGAAATAAAATTCTTTTTAATTCAAATCTTCATGCCGAGAAACTTAAAAGTTTTGAAGTCGGGGCAGATATGAAGTTTTTTGACAGAGTATCTCTGGATGTAAGTTATTTTAGTAATAATGCAACAGAGCAGTTGATAGATTTACCAATAAATCCTCTTTCAGGATATGAGAAAAAGAAAATTAATTCAGGAGGGCTGCATAACAAAGGGTTTGAATTTGTATTGAATACGGATATCTTTAAGAAGGAAAGTTTTGTATGGAATGTTAATGTCAACTTTTCAACATTAAAAAGTAACATCGATAAAATTGATGGGATTGTATCAAAATACCCTTTATCAGGTTTTGATAACGTTGCTTTCTTCGCAGAAGTAGGAAAACCCTATGGAGCGATTTATGGAACGAAATTCTTAAGAGTAGAAGATACCAGCAGTCCTCATTACGGAAAGCTTATTGTGGATCAAAACGGATTACCGCGGGCTACTTCTGATCAATATTATCTGGGAGATCAAACCCCAAGAGCTTTGTTTGGCTTTACAAACAGCTTTGTTTATAAAAATATTGGACTTTCATTTTTAATTGACGGAAGAATCGGAGGTAAATTTTTCTCTGCAACACAGGCTGCATTACAAGCGAATGGACTTGCTGCAGACACTGCACCCGGAGGAAAACGTGATAATATGATTTTGGATGCCGTAGTGGAGGGCAATGGCGGTTATACAGCAAATACCAAAGAAATTACTCAACAGGATTATTGGGGAGCTGTAACATCTGGAAACTTAGGAATTACAGAACAAAACATTTATGATGCTACCAATATTCGCTTAAGAAATATTCAGCTGACCTATAATTTCCCTAAAAGTATTTTCCAAAAACTGGCCTTACAGAGTGCTAAAGTAGCTTTTACGGCCAATAACGTATGGATGATCTATAGTAAAGCCAAAGGAATTGATCCGGAATCCGTATTTGCAATTAATTCTAATGCTACAGGATTTGAAAACCTTGCTTTTCCTACTTCAAGATCTTACTTATTTACAATCACTTTAGGCTTTTAATTAACAACTGAAACAATGAAAAAATATATCTTATCATTTTTTACGATTGGTTTACTATGTACTTCATGCAATGATTTTGAAGACATCAATAATAACCCGTTTGCCGTAGACGCTAATAAGGCAGAACCTGAATATTTTTTAAATAACTCAATTCTCGGTGCCCAGCAAGATCCTAATATCGCAGAACGTGTTTTTGTTTTATACTGGAAAACGGCAGCAAGACAGCATTTGACAACCGGAATTGCAGGTGGAACTTACGACGATTCCTGGACTTCCGAATACTGGAAATACATTTCAGACTGGCTGAATAATGCAAATGCGGCCATTCAGTTGGCTAATGAGAAAAAGGCAGCCGGGCAGGGAAAACCTTATTATGACAATGTTATTCAGATTTCCAGAATCTGGAGAGCTTATTTAATGAGTGAATTTTCGGATAATTTCGGGCCTCAACCTATTCAGGCTTTCCAGGGAACGAATCCTACTTTCAATTCTGAAAAAGAAGTGTATTATTTTATTTTGGAAGAATTAAAAGATGCAGTCGCAAAAATGGACACAACCCAAGGCGTACCATCCAATGCAAATGCCTATGATATGGTGTATGGGTTTAACTGGACACAGTGGGTAAAATATGCCAACTCTATGAGGATGAGAATTGCCATGAGAATTGCCGAAGTAGATCCTTCAAAAGCAAAAACAGAATTTGAAGCAGCGGCTAATTCAAATATGTTTATCGCTACAAGTGCAGATAATTTTAAAGTTGCTGAAAAACCGGGATGGGATGCGCTGACAGGTGTAATGTCCAGAGAATGGAACTCTCAGATCTTATCAGCAACCCTTAATAATTTATACATTGGCTTGGGAGGAGTAAATTCTACAGACCAGTTACCAGCGGCTCAACATACACAGGTAAAGGCTTCTGATTATATTGGTATAAAATATGATCAACAGTTCACTACAATGACCAACGACCCAAGTGCAGGATACTGGTTGGACGGATTACCCAATAAAATAGATCCGAGAGCCTATAAAACATTCTATATTCCTGGGGATCTTACAAGCCCGGTTTACTCATTATATCCAACTTATACCAATCAGGCAACTACCAATCACGGAGATCTTACGTTTGAAGACAATTCTAAAATAACAGTAAATACCGTAAATACATGGAACGCCTATACCATTGGAAACTGGGGCGTAAAAGGACAGAGAAATGGCTTAAGAAATGTAGTAGGATGTATGCCGGCTTTAGGTAAGCAGTACAGGGAAAGTAAGAATGCAAGAATATTTTTTGCAAGCTGGGAAACCTATTTCCTTTTGGCGGAAGCTGCATTGAAAGGCTGGACCGTTCCAATGAGTGATGAAGCTGCCTATAATAAAGGAATTCAGGAAAGTTTTGTTTATAATGGAGTTTCTCAATTCTATGGTCAATATATTGCTTCAACGGATTATAACCGTGATGGTACTTCTGTTTCTTATAGTCATATTACAGAACCGGGAGCAAGCCATACTATGAAATATAAAGATCCTGTCAACGGAAACTTAGTTTCTGTTGAAATTAAATATCCTGTGAATACCATCTATAAGAATGGATCGGTAAAGAATGATAAACTCACAAAGATTATTACCCAGAAATATATTGCCAATATGCCTTGGTTACCATTAGAATCCTGGAATGATCAGAGAAGACTCGGGCTGCCATTTTTTGAAAACCCAGCCATCGAAACTCCATTGCCAAACCTTCCTAATTTGAGCTCAGGAAACTATATGACGAATTCTATTCAGAATTTTCCTCAGAGATTAAGATATCCAAGTACTTTCAGAAATACGGATCAGCCCGGATATGATAAAGCTGTACAATTACTTGGTGGCACAGATGCTGTACTGACTCCTCTTTGGTGGGCCAAACATTAATTAAGTTTACATACTAAAAAACAATTCTTTTCTGATTTTGAAAAGGATTGTTTTTTTTATACAAATTGACTGAATATCTCTTTAAATGGATTGTTCAATTAATGATGATAAGTAGTATCTGGATTGGCTTTGGAGTTTAATTGGCTGCAATTGTGAAAACTATTTGTGTACTGTATGCCGCCGCAGGAATTGTTACAGAAACGCCGCTAATTTCCAATTGTACATTAATAGCGGAATAATCAACATTGTGGCTCACACCTAACACTCCGGTAAAAGTAATTGTTGAAAGTGTTGCGGAGCCGGTTTGCGGTATTTCTACATAATTCACATTTCCTCCTGAAATTGTTGCAGTGCAGCCTACACAAAGGCCATTGATCTTGGTTGTACCTCCGCTTCTTTTTGCGTAGAGTTTCAAAGCACTATTCCAGGAAGTGGGAACATGCTGCATACTGATTCTGGCGCCGGCACTTGTAAGAAGACTCAGGAAAGATCCTGGTAAATGTCCGGACAAAACTAATTGCGAAGGATTATCATAAGTTCCGGCATAGTTACTTCCTGCCTCTGTAATGGTAGGGACACTGACCGTCCAGCTTGTTCCTGCAATGTTTATGGTTTGCCCTTCAAGATAACTTCCTATTAGTAAAGCAATAATGTATAGATATCTTTTTAAGAACTGTTCTTTGAGAAAAGGGCTTTTTATTTTCATTTTTAATTTATTCTGTGATGGTGTAGGTGATGACAATTGCTGTATTGGCCTGAGCCTGTAAGTTGGCATAAGTATTAGTGGCAAGTGAAATGGTGAGCGCGTGGCCGTTATTCGCTCCATTTCCGGTAAATGCTCCTCCGATACCACTAATAATGGTAGTTGGAGTAGTGGTAAGCGTAACCTGTCCTGCAGATGTCCCCAATGTTCCACCTCCGGCTCCGGAAGCTGCAGCGGCCTGAATTCTTATATTGACCCCTGCAATAACCTGATTAACAGATGCCGTAATTCTTCTTGTAAGTCCTCCGGAAGCGATAGCGGATGTATAGTTGATCCACTTTGATGTATTGGGAGTTGGCGCTACCAAAGCATTTCCAGCCTCGGTAGGACGTGTGAAATTTAAGGTTATACTTCCGGTAGGTTCAACATCCATTAATGTTACTACAGGTAATGTTATACTGACAGTAGTACTTGCGGTCTGGGAATAGATTGGGCCGGATACAGCACAAAATACAATTAATAATATGGTACGGATCAGAATCATCTCTTCTTTTTTATTTCATTATATCCTACTTTCAAGGATTCCTGTTGATATTTGATCTCTATCTGCTGTTTAACAACATTGATGCTTAATTTTTTTGTTTCCGAAGGTTGTAAAGTAAACAGGAATTTATCTGTTGTGATTTTATAGCGTTTATCCAGTCCGTTACGGTAAACTTTTACAATCCAGTCTCCCGGGCGGAGATAAGTGAAATCAAAATCTTCTCCTATATAGCATACCTTACGGAAAGTCTGGTCATTATTGGTAGCTTCCACAATGATACTTTCCCTTTTCTTTTTTCCTTTTACAGGTGATAGTTGCCCATAATCTTGCTGATCTTTCTCTCCGGTTTCCAGGAACTTGACATGTCCCTGAACATTGGCTGCTGTCGTTAATCCGAAATTAAAAGTATTCTCCTTATTCACCAATGAAAGACTGGCAGGAAACGTTTGAGTGGGAATATCATTGATTGCTGTAGTGGAGCGGTCTATTTCAAGAAAATAATTACCCGGGATAACATTTTTAAACGTATAATTTCCCTCCTTATCCGTAATAGACAGATAACTTCCAAGCATTAATCTTACGCCTTCAGTCTTTTTTATACCCAGATTGCTGACATTTCCCGACAGCGAAATATATTCGGCAGTTTTCTGTACCGGAATGTTAGGACGCCAGGTATACCGCATGGAAAATATAAAATCTTTATCTCCGATTTCTCCTCTCTGCAATGAATATCTTCCGGATAGATCAAGTTCATTTCCGGTAAATAACTGCTGGCGAAAAAGAAGTTCAAACAGATTTCTGTCTCTGAAATATTCCTCTGGCATATAATTGTTCTGATAGAAGATACTTAAGCTGGTCTTATCAGAAAACTGACTAAAGATTCTGGCTCCATAATAAAAATTTTTCTGATTCTGAAGCTGATATCTTGAGCTGATGGCATAACTTCCGAAGATGTTAAAAGAGGTTCTGAATTTTTGAAATGAAAGATTGGCAGAATAAAAACTTGAATTACCGCTAAAGCCTGTAAGATAATTATCTGTTTTACCGAATTGTCCATCCATATTTATCTGAAATACTCCTATCTGTTGATTAATACTCACTTTGAAATACCGTTCATAGTAATCAAACTGTTTAGGTTCTAAACGGTCTTTATAGGTTTGATATCCATTATTAAGGATGATTGAGCCGCGAGGGAGATATTTGTACTGTACGCCATATTGAAAATACTTTCTGTAGGGAGCAGCCAGTAACAGTGTATCTCTTTGAAAGTTTTTGGCATCCTGCATGTAATTGGCAAATACGCTGATCTTTTTGGTGATATTATAGTAAATATTACCGTTAAAGGTATTTGTATTGGTAAAATATCCGGCAAAATCTGGGCTGGCTCTCATGTACATCAGGCTTCCGTTCAATTTTTTAAAAATGGCTTCTGCCTGTAATAAATAAGCTGTTCCATCTGTTTTTTGTGTTGTACTGTAGGCAAATTCTCCGGAAAGATTAATATTCTTTGAAACTTTAAATTTCCCTTTAGCATAAGGAAGGTGAGCATCTGAGTCAAGCTTTACATCTCCGAATCTGATCTCTTCATTTCTTGGAGTTTTGTAGAGATAGCCTACTGAAACTTCAGATTCTTTCCTGATTTTAAAGGCCGAATAGAAATTAAATTCATCTTTAATATCTCTGAAAAACCTCGGGTGATTATAGAACCCACCAAAGCTCACTTTATTAAAATCATATCGGATTTCTGCCCCGCGGCCATATCTTGCAAATTCTGTAAGATAAGAAGAAGAGTAGGTTTTGTCACCAAGATGAATATACAGTTTATCACGTTTATAATTCACAAAATATTCTTCATACTGGGTGAATGTATTAAGTTCTATCGGGTTGTGTGTGACAGCCCTGAATTCAATCTGATTTTTATTGTCTTTATCAAGAGTTCCTTTGCCATAAATTTCGCCTTGAAATCCATCATTATAAACGCCCATGTTCTGCATTCCTATGAAAGATAAAGAGAAGGCAACAGGTAATCTGTGATAAATATCGTTTTCAGATGGTTTTACCGATATTACCTGAGTGGTTGCATAGACGTCCTGATTTTCTTTAGGATAATTCTTCGGGTATACCGAAAGATTTAAGTTTTGAAATTCGTTTTGAGGAAGTTCAGGGTTTGTTACTTTGTGAATAGTAATGATCCTGGATTCATTGGGAGTAAGAACCAGTGACGGTTCATTATCAACAATAGCATTTTTACTTTCAAGAACAATGCTTTCTGTTGTATTACCATTATTTTTTAAAAGAAAAGACGAACGGATCGTTTCTCCTGCTCTTACAAATTCAGGTGTATTTAAAACCGTAACCAAAAGCTTCCTGTTCACTGAAACTATAATTTTTGCATTTTTTGTAAAAGCTGTTCCATGATTACGATCGGTAATGTTCAGGGTTACAGAATAAGTGCCCTGTCCTGTTTCTGATCCGATACGCAAAGGAACGAGATATACTGATGTCTCGTGAGGAGAAATCTGGAATTCTCCTTTTATTAGAATAGGACTAATCAACGGGCTTGATGTGGTAACTGAAATATCATAGGTCCGGGTTTCAGCCGAATTATTTTCCAATGTGAAGGGAATAGAAGTAGACATTCCCGGCATTAAACTATCTTTTTTACTGATCAATCGGTTGGATTGCTCCTGAGAAAAAATAAATACCGGGAATAGTGATATGATAATAAATAAAGTCCAAGTTCTAATCATTTTTTACTTCTAATTCCACATTGAGTGCAAAAGCATTCTCTTCTTCATCTGTAGCTATGATAGCTGCTTTGTATTTGTCAGGAGGTAGTTTACTGAGATCAATGTAAAATGTTTTGGAGGTGTCTGGTAACAGCCCCATCGTTAAACTTGAATACGTTCCCACCTTTTCACCCGTTTTACGGTTATAGATTTCAATGGAAGCTGTAGGTTTACAGTAAAGATTGCCATTATTGGCTATTGCTATCTTTGCTGTTTGTTTTCCCTCCTGTTTTTCCACTTTTACACTTTCAAATTTAAGGTCCGTTTTGCCCTTTTCTGTTTCAAAATCTGTAATGACCTGAATAGCATACCGTATAATAGAAGTGATACTGACTCCCGGTTTATTATCACTGGGTTTTATCTCTTCTACCGGTTCTACAATGATCACACTCCAGTAGCTTCCCGGTTCCATTGCCTGATCGGGAACTGTTATTTCATACAATATCTCGGTCTTTTCCTTACCTTTAAGGGTAACAAGATTGGTATTGAGCTTTAACCATTCTCCGTTACTGCGTTTATTGGTACGTAAAGCTGTATAATTGATGGTTCCATCTGCGTGATAGGTATAATCCTGTAAAAATATTTTTACACTCTGAGGATTGCTGCCTGTGTTTTCAATAGCAACTTTTCCTTTATACACCTTTCCGTTTTCAATTTTATAAGAATGCGTAAGCCCGTTGATAATCACAATACCGGCATGTAAAAAGCTGAACTGCAAAATCAGGGTGATCAAAATAAGGATACGCTTTATCATGATGTAAAGTTTGGAGTTAAATTATGAGTAATACAAAGCCAGGAAGAAACTGAATAACAGCTTCTTCTTGTTTTTGAAAGGCAAAATTGAATTTTAATTAAAGTCTAATTATCTGATATTGTATAAGTAACGGTAGCAACAACAGTAGCTGTTGCCTGTAAATCTGCATAAGCTGCTACACCTCCAGGACCGCTTCCTGCAGCGAGTGCATAGGTGAGATTGTGACCGTTATTAGCTCCATTTCCTGTATAAGCACTTCCAATACCAGAAATAATAGTCTGGTCAGTACCGGTTAAGGTAAGCAGACCTGCAGAAGTTCCTAATGTACCTGCTCCTGCTCCGGTGGCAGCAGCTGCCGTTACATGAAGATCTACTCCAGGAATGATAGCGTTCATTTTTACGCTTACGTTACGGGAAGGATCTGCCACAGATTTAATAGAAGAATAATTAAGCCACAAAGTAGTGTTGGCCGCAGCGGGAAGAATAGGATTTCCCGCTTCAGTAGGAGCTGTAAATCCAAGAGTGATATTTTTTGTTGCTGCTGGTTCAATATCTACCAATGCAACTTCGGGAATAGAAATGGTAACCGTATGGTTATCTGTAGCAAGGTCTTGTGCACTCAGATTCCCAGATAAAGCAAATGCAAATAAAGACGCTGCAATAGTTAAATTTAGTTTTTTCATGACATTGTAATTAGTTACATGAAGATAATAAAATTCAGCTTATGGTGATAAAAATATACCACATTTTTTATTTAAGTGTTTATTTATCATATGTAATGCATTATAATTATGAAATAACTCAAAAAAAATCCTGCACAATTTTGTACAGGATTTTATCGGTATTATAAAGGTTTTTTACGCCCAATGCGGATCGGAAACAGAGACTTTTCCGCTTTCTATACGTCCGGCAAAGTGCCACAAATGCTCGTTTGATGTTATTTTCAGATCATACCACCCTTTAAATTTATCAAGATCGATCATTATTTTTTCCTCTGATTTTTGTACAGAAATTGTTTTCTTATTTTTTGTGTACAAATCTTCCAGACTGATGGTGAAATTTTTCTTTTTGTCATTTCTTATAGTCAGCTCCATTTGGTTTTTTGCGCTCACATTCACCAAAATTATCTCTATTTCCGGTGAACTACTTCCCTGGAATTTCCTGAAAAAGCCATTGGGACCAAAAATTTCATAATCATAGGCTCCGGAATGTACAGCATGGGATAAACTTTGCATGGAATATAAAGCATATGAAAAGTGATAATTATTACTGTTAAATTGCGTCCTGTCATAAACAAGCAAAGGAACTCCATTCTCTTTGAGATTCGTCATTTTGATCTGCCCGACTTCTAAATTGACATGGAAGTGATACGGCAGCGGATTGGATGGCTTGAGACCTCTTTCCTGAATGTCAAGCAAGCTGTCTTTAAGTTCATCTTCAGAATACCATTTCAGATCAGGAACAGGTTTATTTCTGGCGGCATTGATGGTTTTAGCATAATCTTTCTGATTCAGATAATTCATCTGTGGAGCTTTTACACCGGAAGAGTTAAACGCAGAGGTAAGATCTCCGCATATTGCTCTTCTCCAGTCACTGATATTGTCAATATGTACATTCTTCTTGAATTTTTTCATAATAAACTTCTCCAGAAACTGCAGTACAGAGGTGTGATCTGATACTTCGGAATTGACGAAGCCTCCTTTTGTCCATGGCGATGCGATAATCATCGGTACTCTATATCCTAATCCTACGGTTCCTTCAACTTTTTCATAATTTTTTAAAGAAGGATTACTCATATATTCCTGAGATTGATCTACATATTCCACCCCTTCTTTTCCGTTCATATCAACAGGCTGGCTTGGATTCACAGGTGGAGCGAAAGGCAGTACGTGGTCAAAATACCCGTCGTTTTCATCGTAATTGATGATGAAAATTGTTTTTTTCCAGGTTTCAGGATCTTGGGTCAGAATATTCAAAACTTCTGAAATATACCATGCTCCGTACCAAGGTGATCCCGGATGGTCTGAGAAATGTTCAGGAGCTACCAGCCATGAAACCAATGGAAGCTTTTTTTCTTCTACATCTTTACGGAACTGAAATAATACATCTCCTTCCGGCACAACCAGTCTTTCTCCGTTTTCATCTTTTCCGATCTCCAGTTTCCAGTAATCCGGATCGTTGGAATTGGTCGTAAAAGCTTTTTCGTGAAGGTTTTTCTCCTCTTTTGAAAGTTTGGAATAATTATCAGGATGGTATTTCACCTGATCTTCCTGTACCTCCGCCAGCATGGCTTCAAGTCTTTCTTTCTGTTTAGGATTTTTTTCAATTTCCTGCTTCAGATAAGCGATGATGTTGGGAATATTCTGATAATATCCTTTTGAAAATTTAACGTTGAATCTTGAAAACCATTCAATCGGGTTATCTGTAAAATTACTTAGCCAGGCTTCCTGCTCTCCGGACATTCCCTTTGGAAGGCTGATTTCGTTCTGATAAATTCTCCACGAAACATTCTGCTGTTCTAAGATTTCCGGGAAGCTTTTCCATTTTGCCTGTCTTGCTTTGTCATAGTCAATGTTTTCATTCACAACATTGGCCTTTACCTTTCCGTTTTGCTGTTCTCTCAAGGTTCCGGACCAAAGAAACAACCTGTTGGGAGTTGTTCCGGTAAGAGAAGAGCAGAAATACTGGTCGAATATCGTGAAGGCATCGGCCAGCTGATAATAAAACGGAAGATCTTCACGGTTATAATAGCCTAATGTCAATGGGATATTCTTATAATCTTTATTACCTGAGGCTTTCGCCTGAAGCCATTGGTCAAATTTTCCTTTGTTCAATGCTTTTTGCTGATCAGCCCAGGAATGTGGAAGCGAGCTCATCCAGGTAGATTTTGTATTTCTTAAATCCAGTCGGGCGGGAGATGCATATTTTCCGTCGTCATTTTTTTGAAAGAAAACAGAATGTCCATCCTGTTTTACAAAAGCTCTTCTATCCAAAAAACCTCTTACTCCTTTAAGCGCACCAAAAGCGTGATCAAATGAACGGTTCTCCTGCATCAGGATGACAACATGCTCTGCATCATAAAATGTAGACTGAGCAGCCGGATCAATGGCTAAAGCTTTTAAAATAGAAGGATGCAGAACACCTGAAGTTCCTAATCCTGCTAATAAAAGACTTGATTTCTCTAAAAATTCTCTTCTGTTCATGTTCAATCGTAATAAGAAAGAAACCGCAAGTTAATAGGATTTTCCTGCGATTTCTTTGTTTTATATAAAAATAATCAGATTTTTATTGTAACCACCAGGGTTTGGAGTTGATATTATCATTTCCTCCATACTGAGCGGTTAAAGCAGCTTTTAAATTATTGCTGTTGTAATTATACTCAGACTGTGGATATCTGAATCTGAAAGGTGCTGCAACTCCTGCCTTTAAAGGATAATTTGGAAAGCCTGTTCTTAAATAATCAAAGTAAGAAGTCCATTGTGCCTGATGGAACATCGTCATGTATTTTTGAGTCATGATCTTCTCCAGTTGTGTTTGTAGTGGATCCGCATTATTATAAACGACTAAAGGAGTGGCCAGATATTGATTCACATCAAAGCCTGAGAAATATTGTCCCGGATTTTTCACATAGGTCTGATAAAAATTGAAACTCGCTTTAATGGCATTGTCATAATGTGTCTTTGCAGATCCCGAAATCCAGCCTCTTGCCGCAGCTTCAGCCAGAATAAACTCAAGTTCTGAGTAACTCAATACAGAAGAAGGTTCATTGGTAGGATCTTTATAAAAACGGTCGTTTACTTTAGAAATGTTTTTTGCCGTAATCAGTGCTGCATTATCAGAATAAGGGGAAATAGGATTTCCGCCGTTATATCCAGTGTAATCTGTAATTGCTTTTCCGGCTTCTTTAGCTCCGGTAGTTTGTGCTGCAAAGGTGAACAAACGCGGGTCATGTCTGTCTTTGAACATATTAATAAAATAATCTGCCATGTACAGACTTGAACCATATCCACTGTTGTTAAACATAGTGTATCTGCTGTCAGCAGCATCCGCAAACTTAAGTTCACCATTATCTGCAATGGAAGTCATGAGAGACTGACTTCCTGCAATAGAAGCAAATTCTGCAGCGATATTATAACTTCCTATGGTTGTTTTTTTAGATAAAGTGATCAGAATTTTCAGACGGAATGAATTGATCAGTTTTTTCCACTTTAAAGCATCGCCATTGTAGACAATATCTCCTTCAATTTTATCATTGGTATTAATAAGATCATTAGCTTCTTTTAATTCTGATAAAATTCCGGCCATAATTGCTTCCTGGGTATCATATTTAGGCTGAGTAATTCCTGATTCACCTTTAGCTGCTTCAGAATAGGGAGCACTCCCTACTTTTAAGCTGATATTGAAAAAATGATAAGCTCTTAAAAACTTTCCAATGGCCAGATAATTTTTATTTCCTTTTTTTTCCGCCTCCTGCATCATTTTTCCGGTATTCAGGAGCTCTCTTGTATATACTTCAAATGAGGTATCATTCCATTTCATATACTGGTATGAATTCTCGCCATCGGTACCAATCATCATCCTTGAAGCGTACATATTATCTCCATTGACCTGGAAAGTATACTTTTCTACGTAGGTCAAAAGATATTTGGGGTCAATGCTGGCCTGGTCATTCGGGTTTTCATTGATAGTATCAAGGTTGGATTCACATGATGCTAATGTCAGAAGTCCGGCTGTAAATATAGATTTCATCATCCATATTGCCGTTTTACCTTTTTGCCCTTTCACTTTGTTTATATTATTTTTCATTGTCTAGACGTACTTTTTAGTTAAAACTTAAGATTAAATCCGATTCCAAACCATCTGCTGGATGGATCCTGAATGTCATTCTCTGTTTTTGCCTGAAAATCAGGGTCAGAATATAAGTTCTTTGATTTTTTCCACATTGCCAGATTATAAGCAGAAATATTGGCAGTGAAACCTTTTACCATTCCTTTAGGATTCAATAATGAAGAGAAGTCATATTCTAATACTACAGATCTAAGTTTGACGAAAGTTCTGTCGAAAACGTTCGCAAACTCTTCGCTTTCATCCTGCGTTACTCTTGCACGGTATGGATAATTTTGTGCCCAGTCCTGATAGCTGATTGCTTTGGTGTGTGGTGTATAAAGCCCGGTTGCCGGATTGTAATTAACCCCATCCGGTACAAAATAGTACGTTCCCGGATTCGCATATTCAAGATCTCTGTACGCTACAGAATTAGGATGTTTTCCTCCCCACCACATTTTTTCCACAACCTGCGACCTCATCACGCCTCCGATACTTCCATCGATTCCGATGTTTAAAGTGAATTTTTTATATTTAAAAGTGTTGTTGAAACCGAAAGTCCAGTCAGGATTGAAATGTCCCAGGTTACTTGGGTTATTAGCTCTTGTCGGCATTCCTGTATTAGCATCAAGAATTACTTTTCCATCCGGAGACTTTTGCCATGTATAATCATAATAGCTGTCCATTCTTTCTCCTAACTTAATATTCTTGTAGTTCGGCATATTATCATAAATGGAAGTCAGCTTTTGTTCATAAGTACTCCAGTTGATCAAGGTTTTCCAACTGAAATCAGCAGTTTTTACCGGAACTAAACCAAGGGAAACTTCAAATCCTTTCGTAGTATATTCATTTCCGTTTACATATTGTGAGGTAAACCCTGATGATTCAGCAGCCGGGAACTGAAGAATATTATTATAATCTAATGTTCTGAAATAGGTGGCATCGAAGGTAATTCTGTTATTCAGGAAACCTGCGCTTAACCCTAATTCATAAGATTTTGTCTGTTCCGGTTTCAAAGAATTTTCTACGTTCAGAGTGGTTGGGTAATAATACGTAGGATTTCCGTTGAATGTGATTCCCTCATTGTTCAGATAATAGTTTCTGATGGAATATGGCTGGAAATCATAAGCTACTTTTGCCCATGATGCGGAAAGTTTCAGCATGTTGATAGATTCCGGTAGTTTTACCAGATTTGAAATAACCGCACTGATGGAAGCAGAAGGATAGAAGTAAGATCTGTTGGCTTTAGGAAGAGTGGAAGACCAGTCATTACGTCCGGAAATATTGATGAAGAAAGCATTATACACTCCGATATCAATGGTTGAATAAGCACTGTAAATTAACTTTTCCTTTAAATAGGTATAATTTTTAAGCGCTCCGATAGAGTTTTCGAATGTGTATACTTCAGGAATCTTTAATCCGTCTGTAGACCTTTCATTGTTGTTGTTTTTATAATAGAAAGCAGAACCTCCGGCATTGATTGTAAAATCAAAGTTTTCAGATATTTTTTTCTTATAAGTTGCCAGAACATCATAGTTGAGATTCCATGTTTTATTATCTTTCAGAATATAACCACCACTTCTTGGTGCGCTGTAGTTGAAATAAGAGTAAGGACTCAATACTTCCGTTTTGCTGTGATTTTCAACCAGGGAAATTTTTCCTTTTACAGAAAGGTCCTGTGTTGCTTTATATTCTAACCCTGTCTGGGCATTGATGATATTGGTTCTGTTCTGATTTTTGTAATATTCCGCTCCAAACCATGGATTGTTGTACCATGCATAGTTCCAGTTGGCCTGTGCTCTTCCTTCTTTTCCGGGAATCCACATATGGTTTTTCAATGCCTTTCCGTCTACATCGCCTCCCATCCAGATCAGGATGGTGTACATATGCCCGCTTGGATTATAATCGTAATTAGGAATATTAGGCGTAAAAGCCTGGTTGAAATTGAATTTTGTATCAAATATTAATTTTTCACCAAGATGATTTTCAGAAGAGAAGTTGATTCCATATTTCTGAAGATAGGAATTGGGAACTCTGTCATCATAATTCATGAAGTTCCCGGAGAATCTGTAGATGTCTTTGTTGTTTCTATAGCTGATCGCAAAATTATTATTGTTGATCACCGCAGGCTTTAGGAAAGTGCTTAAGTTATCATGGTATTTCCAGTCGATCGGAACTCTTTCATATCTTGATTTATCATCATACTGAGTTCCTGTCACAGCTCCGTACCACGGAACAACCTGTCCTGTTACTTTATCTCTGATAGGGCTGTTCCACTGGGCAATCTGTAGCCCGGGAACAAATTTTGGGCCCCAGATCATATCTCCGTCATTCACCCCGCCATCGGCTCCGTCCCAGAATTCGTATTTTCCATGGGACCCGTTTCCATATTCAGTCTGGGTTTTTGGAAGATTGGTAAATCCTCCCGTAATCATGGTGTTTTGTGAAAACTCTACGGAGAATCCTTTTTTCTTAGCATTTTTTGTGGTGATTAAAACAGCTCCGTAACGACCTCTTGAACCGTATAGTGCAGAAGCGGTAGCTCCTTTCAGGACGTTGATGTTTTCAATATTGTTAGGATCTAAATTCTGGAAAACTTCTTTTTCTACAATCACACCATCAATCACAAAAACCAGATTGGAATTTCCTCTCAATGTAAATTGCGGAGCCTGCTGCATTCCCGTTGGATTGGAAACATTTAGTCCGGCTACCTGTCCGGAAAATAGATTCCCGATACTTGGCGTAGTAATGGTTTCAAACTGTTTCGTTCCCACTTCCTGAGTGGAATAACCAATCTTTTCTTTCTTCTTGGCAATACCTAACGCGGTAATAACAACGCCTTCAATCAGCTTTTCGCTTGGTTTTTTTAAAATAACAGCATACTGTTTTTTGGAAGAAACCTCAACGGTATAAACAGAAAAATCAGGAGCAAAAAATTCAAGAATGTCTTTGGGGTTTGCAGAAATAGTGAAATTACCATTTTCATCTGTAGTAGCAGTCTTTCCTGTGTTTTTGTCGGTGATATTTACACCGGAAACACTAGAACCGTTTTCTGATTTTACATTTCCTGAAATATTGATTTCCTGTGCAGAAAAATAAAGAGGAAGTAAAAAAACGGCAAAAGTGGCTAGAGTTTTCTTCATTTTTTTGAAGGCAAATTTAGCAGTGCACTGTTACCTGTACTTTAATGATGTATTAAAATAAAAATACGATTTAATATTTTTTAACATGAAGAATTAATAAATAAGTAAAATGGAAAATATCCTTTGTTTAGGGACTTTTGCTTTATTATATAGATATTAATATAAGGCGGGATGCTGAGAGAGGAAAGTTGGAAGTTATTGAGTCTTATCAACTTCCTGAAATCCTCAGTGGTAAATTTTTGAAGGAAACCTTTGTATAAAAATAACGGAATAGTAAAACTGTGACTTCGAGAACTTCCAGCCTCCAGCTTCCCTCTTCCTTTCTTTTTTAAAACCTGCTCAGAATTCCCCAGTGAATTTTGATATCATTAAATTTAAAAGGATTTCCAAACTCATTACCATTAGACAGCTGGAAACTCATCAGACCAATAGGAATAAAGAAATTGAAACCGAGTCCGACACTATAGAGTTTAGGTTTTACATTTAAAGATTTATTATTGAGCTGGCCATATTGTCCAAAGACGTCAAAGAATGCCTGATTACCGATCAGATACCGGTATTCCAGACTACCATAATAATAAAAGTCGGCGGCAAGAGAGTTTTCATTGAATCCCCGCATGGAATTCCAACCTCCAAAACGATATAATTCATTGGCGGAAAACTCTATTTTGGAATCCATCATGGCACCTTCCGCTTTAATGTTCAGAAAATGATTTCCTGAAATATGATAATTATGTTCACCAAAGAAATAAAACTGATTCTGATTGGCTTTAATATTATCTTTAGAATAGGTGGTTGTTAAGAAGTCATATCCGGCATTGATCCTTGTTTTGTAAAGGAAAAGGTCAATATCTGTGGGTTCTGTCATTTCATACCATATCCCGATCCCTTTTTTGTTGTAATCTTTTCCCTGAACGTATAGGGTGTCAATAATAGTAGAGGTTTCGAGAGTCGCTCTCAAACCGATTTTATTTCGGTTATTGATATGGTAATAAAAGGCCGGAAGGAATTTCACGTTGGCAAATGTTGAATCCTGACGGTAGATATTTACTTTCGTATCCATCCCGATATTCGATTTGAACAGGTATGGAATATCCACCCTAAGATCGAAATTCTGCCCTTTATCCGGGTTTCTCTGCCAGTATAAATTGACGGTTTCAAAACCATTGAACATATTCCTGAAATTGACATTCATGGTTCCGTTTAAGGTAAACTTGGAGCTTTTGTCATTTCCAAAACCAATCACTCCATCGAAGGTATTCGTCTTTTTCTTTTCCAGGAACAGGTAAATACTGGTAGAGTCTTTCGTAAATAAAGTTTGTGGCTGCCGTTCAAGCGTTAGGAAAGGATGGCTCTGGAAGGTTTTATTGATGGCTAAAAGGTTTTTGTCATCATAATTTTTACCTTTGAACTCCTTTTCCAGGTTTTTGATAAATCTTTTGGGAACTTTTTCGTATCCTTTTACCACAAACCCGTTGATCGTTCTTTTATCATTCTTGTTAATGTCGAGTTCTACAATGGGATAGCCGTTTTTCTGTCCTTTGTATTTTGATTTGATTCTGCTGAAAGAATACCCTTCATCAATATAAGTTTTGTTGATACTCTTCTTGGTAGAGTCTAAATTTTTAGTGAAAAAATCTTTCTGAATCTTTAATTTCTGAACTAAAGAATCCGTAAGGTTGACATACGTTTCATTGAAATTTTTTCCTTTATCGTAGAAAATTTCCGTGCTGTCCCCTTTTACCTTTACGTCTTTCAGCTGGGTGAAAAAATAATTACTTTGGGCTAAGGAATCAAGAAACTTCACGGCAGAAGTGGAATCCTTTACCTTTTTTCTGACTTTGGTTTCCGTGTCAATCAGCCAATACTGCTTCTTCTGCGCTTGTGTAAAAACGCAGAACAGTACAAAAAATATTTTCAGAAACAGTTTCAATCCCAAATATATCTACACCATAGGTAGTGATGAAATTAAGCGTAGTTAAGATGAAACTTAAGGCGAAGCTTATCTTAATGATTCTCTACAACTTAATTCTTCTTAATGGTTTAAAATTTTATTATCAAATAGCTTTCTATACAACTGAAACTAATCCAGTTTATTATATTTTTTCATCAAATTCTCATAAGTTCCCTGCGGAAGAATCCATTTCAAAGGAACTCCTATTTTCTGCCCGAATTTACCAAAATAATAATGAGCTTTCCATTTATTTTTTGCTAAAAGTTGTTCAATGTATTCTGCTACTTCCAAAGGTTCTGTTCCGTCATTCACATGAGAATTCATCAAAGCATATACTTTATCAAAAACACTTTTATAAGGTTGAGAAACCTGTGCAATCACTCTGTTATCTGCGATATTGGTTTTAATATCTCCCAGATGCAGCGAGCATACGTCAATATTCCATGGATATACTTCATACCTCATCGCTTCCGTTACTTTATCCAATGCAGATTTGGAAGCCGAATAGAATCCACGGAAAGGCAGCCCCATTTCACTTCCGATACTGGAGACATTAATGATTTTTCCGAATTTGTGCTCACGCATGTTCGGAAGAACGGCGCTTATCATCTGTACAGGTCCGGCAAGATTCAGGCTGAACAATTTCAGAATATCTTCTTTCGTAGAATCTTCCACTGCTCCTACCATTCCCATTCCGGCATTATTGATCAGAACATCAATTTTGGTTTCTGTTTTTAAAACCTCAGCAACAGCATTCTGAACAGCGGTGTTGTCTGTTACATCTGTAGGTATGGATTTGAAGTACTCACTTTGTGTATACTTACGGCTTAATCCGTATACTTTATGTCCTTTTTTACCAAAATATTCGGCTAAGGCAAACCCGATTCCTGATGAGGTTCCTGTTATAATGATGGTCATTGAATTCGTATGATTTTTAATGTTTTTATTTTACTTCTGATGCCAGTGAGACATTTTTAAAGGTCTGTGTTCAAAAGTAAAATCTATTTTCAGCAAATGTAAAAAAAGAAAAATGAACTCAGGGATAGATAATATCTGAAAATTAGAGATATTATTTAAATAATAAAGCTTTTGAAAAATTACTTATATTTAATTAATTAAAAACAAAGTGGATATAATGAGAAAAAATCACTTTTATTTTACCAGCTATGTGCAGGCTTTTTATAGGATTAAATAGTACAAGATATAATTGTTTACAGATGAAACTGATATTTATATTATTATCAATCACTGGTTCTTTTTTCAATGCTCAGGAAGTCATCCGTGAGAAAGATGGTACTGTTATTATAATAACCCATTGCGAAAGAAAGTATGCAAGAGATACACTGGCTTATCTTAAAGAATTTGAAGTAGCTAAAGACAGATATATTGGGAAACCTTTCTCCATATTGTTAAGCGATATGAGATTGGTACAACCTAAGATGGTATCGTCTGAGTTCCATGGCAGAAAGAAAAATATAACACCAGGTTCTATGTTTAAATTTTCTCCAGGAACGCCAGGTGTGGGTAATCCAGCAACTTTATTGATACGCTGGCAAGACCCTGTTCCAAGAGATCAAACAAAATATTACGAGCAAAAGAACAGTTTCTATTTTACCACTGAAGAAAAGAATTTCTACGGAAGTAAGATCGTAAAAGATATTATTATATATAGATAAATATTCTGAGCAATATATTTATATAAAATGGCCTCCAATTTTCTGGAGGCTATTTTTATAAGCTAACTTCTTATTTGTATTTGCTGTAAACTTAAAATAAAGTTAATCTCAATTATGCATAGAATATTTGAGGAATGATTACTTTTAATTGCTTATATGATTGAAATACAATTGTTTAATTTTGTTTTGTGATGACAGTCATCTTAAAAAAGCTAAAATTTCTTAATAAAAACATAAGAAAACCTTAATGAGTGGTGGGAGCAGGCTGATCTAATTTTGCACCTAATCAAAAAGGAGATCATGAATGTATTTAAAATCCCTGTATCCGTAACGTATTTAACGGGAAGGGTATTACTTATTGGTGCAATATCAGCTTCACCGATGTTCCTCGCTCAAAAAAAAGACAGCTTAAAAGAAAAATCCATCGACGAGATTGTTGTTGTCGGGTATGGAACACAGAAAAAAAGTAAAGTTTCCGGTGCTGTTTCGGAGGCTTCGCTGGATAAGCTTACTTCGAGATCTTTGTCCGGAGTAGGAGAAGTACTTCAGGGTAAAGCACCCGGAGTTACTGTAGTGAACGAGGGTGGTGATCCTAACGGCTCACCTAAAGTAAATATTCGTGGTCTGGGAGGAATCAATGGTGAAACGCCTTTGTATGTTGTAGACGGAGTAGTTTTTAATGGAACACCTTCTATTAATCCAAATGATATTCAGGATATTTCTGTGCTAAAGGATGCTTCTGCAGCTATTTACGGAGCAAGATCTTCAGGAGGGGTTATTCTTATTACCACTAAAAAAGGGAAAAAAGGAAATCTTACGGTAGATTTTGATGTTAAATACGGAGTCAACCAGGCTTGGAGGCTGAAGGAATCCCTGAATGCTGCGGAATTCCAGGATGTGATGTACAAAGCCTATGAAAATGCCGGGAAGCTGGGAAGTTTGCCGATGGCTTTTAATCCCAATCAATATCCGGACGGAAGAGTTACCAGAACAGACTGGATGAAAGAAATTTTCAGAACAGGAACAATCCAGGAATACAATGTAAACTTAAGTGGAGGAAGCGAAAAATCCAGATATTTTGTAGGTATGAACCACAGAAGTCTTGAGGGGATTTTATTGAATACTCAGGCAAAACGATACAATTTCAGAGTCAATTCTGAACATAAAGTAAAAGACTGGCTGACGATTGGAGAAAATATGTACTATAATTACTCTGACGGAAACACAGCCGATACAAAAAGTGGATATACAGGAGCTTTGGTTGCTGCCATGTACTATCCGCCAAATGTTCCGGTATATACGCCAAGTGGTGCATTTTCCGGACTACCCATTGATGTGGCAGGTGGTTACGGGGACATGATCAACCCTGTTGCATATCTTAAAAGAATAAGCATCAGAAATCCTACCCACGAAATTTTGATCAATCCTTATGCGGAAATCACGTTGGCTAAAGATTTAAAATTCCGTTCCAACTTCTCACAGACTTTTAAGCTGGGAGATGTAAAGAACTTCACGTACAGAGTTCTGGAAGTCGGTAAAATTTTTGATACCAACAATTTAGAATACCAATCCAACAATTCTTCTACAGCGCTTGCGGAGCAGTTGCTGACTTATAAAATAGCTTTAGGACAACATAATTTTGACTTCTTTGGAGGTTTTACTTTCCAAAAAACGATTGATGACGGTTTTGTGGCAAAATCGTATGATTTCAGAAGTGAAGCTGAAGTTTTCCAGCACCTTCAGAATGCAGCAGATACCAATAAAGATGTTTCAAGTTACAGATTCAAACAATCTTTGGTTTCTTATCTGGCGAGAGTAAACTACGACTATGCAGGAAAGTATATCGTGAGTTTATTGGGAAGACGTGATGGTTCTTCACTGGTAGCCAAACAGAACAGATTTGCTAATTATTATGCAGTTTCCGGTGCCTGGGTAGTTTCGAAAGAAAACTTTATGAAAGATATCTCATGGCTTTCCAGTCTGAAACTGAGAGGAAGTTACGGTATCTTGGGTAACCTTGGAGGAATTTCGCCACAGGCAGTGAATCCGTTGATGACCAGAGATAATAATGTTATTTTCGGACAGGATCCTTCTCAGAATATCGCTTATTATGCTACCACACGTCCGAATCCGGATCTGAAATGGGGAAAATCTGAGCAGACCAACTTCGGGGTGGATGCTTCATTCCTTCACAACAGTCTTTCTTTACAGTTTGATTATTTCGTAAAGAATTCCAAAGATCAGATCTTCAACGTAAGCTTACCGAGTACGGCAACGTATAATAATCAGTATGTGAATGCAGGATTATTCCAGGATAAAGGATACGAACTGGGGATCAATTATAATAAGGTGATTTCAGGTGATTTTTCTTTCTCAGTAGGCGCTACAATGAGTCAACTAAAAAATACGGTGAAGCAGCTTGCCAATGTAGATGAGATCTTTATCAATGATAACGGAGTAAGAGGAGTATTGAAACCAACCCGTGTGAAAGTAGGAGATCCTCTGTATTCCTTCTATGGTTATAAGACGGGAGGAATTTTCCAGACTCAGGAAGAAATCAACAATTATAAGGATGCCAACGGAAATCTTATTCAGCCGAATGCAAAACCCGGAGATATCAAATTCCTGAAGAAAGAAGGAAATACAGGAGTGCTTAATAATAACGATTTTGTCAATCTTGGAAGTCCATATCCTAAATTCTCTTACGGATTCTCTTACAACATGACCTGGAAAAACTTTGATCTGAACTTATTCTTCCAGGGAGTATACGGAAATAAAATATTTAACGGGATGAAGTTTATTTCTTTAAATCCAGGCGGGACAGGACAGAATTATAATATGGACAGAGATATCCTGAATGCATGGACACCTCAGAATACCAACACCGATATTCCAAGACTGGTACATGGTGATCCAAGTGGTAATTATTCCAAAGTATCGGATTTCTATGTGGAGGATGGATCTTATTTAAGACTGAAGAACCTTACCATCGGGTATTCATTACCAAAAGAATTGTACAGGAAACTGGATGTGAACAAAGTGAGAATTTATATGACCACCAACAACCTGTTTACCATAACGAAATATACAGGATTCGATCCTGAAGTAGGAATGAACTCTTACGGAGTTGATACCGGAAGATATCCTCAGGCACGCTCATTCATCTTTGGAGTGGAGATCGGATTATAATTTTTTAACCAACAAAAAGTAAAAAAATGAAATTTTTCAATAAAATATTGTTAGTATCAGGAATATCTGTAATGCTTTTATCTTGTACAGGAGAACTAGATGTGCAGCCGGAAGGAACCCCTACGGAAGCCAGTTTCTGGAAAACGGAAAACGATTTGGTTACCGGAGCAAATGCTATGTACAAGCCTTTATTCGATGGTGAATTTTATGGAAGAGGACTGTTCTGGTTCATCAATGCCAGTGATGATATGGTAACCGGAAGAGCAAAAAGTGAGGCGGATAATGCGAAAAACTTCAGCAGCAATTATATCGCGGCAGGTGATCTTGAAACTCAATGGGACAAAAGATATAATGTGATTGGAGTGGCCAACCGTGTGATCCGTAACGTTGATAATATTCAGACTTCACAGGCTACCAAAAATAAATACCTGGGAGAAGCTCTGTTCATGAGCAGTAGAATGTACTTTGAGCTGGCTTATTCTTACGGAAATGAAAAAGCCGGAGTTCCTATTATCGATCGTTCGAAAGATCCGGATACCAACCCGATTCCAAGAGCAGCCAACGTAATGGAAAATTACACTTACATTGTGAATGACCTGAAAAGAGCCGCAGAATTATTACCTGCACAGGCAGAACTTCCTGCAAAAGATTATGGAAGACCTCATAAAGCAGCGGCATGGGCATTGTTGGCCAAAGTTTATCTGTTTATGAAAGACTGGAAAAATGCAGAATTCTGGGCTAATGAAGTAATGACGAAAGGAAACAGAGCCTTATTGGGAAATTTCGCGGATGTTTTCAAAGCTGAAAATAACTACAGTTCGGAATACATCTGGTCGATCCCGGGAACACCAAAGTTTACCGCATGGGGAAGTATTCTTCCAGGAGTAATGCTTGAAAACAAAGGATGGGGAGAATATAACGGATGGGGATACTTCCAGCCAACGAAAGAGCTATTTGATGAATACGAAACAGGAGACCTTAGAAGAAGTGCTACCATTCTTAAAATAGGAGACAAATTTACCTTTAATGGAAAAGAAAGAATATACGCTTCTTCTAATTCCCTTACCGGATACCAGTTCAATAAATATATGGATGCGTTCAAATATCAATTGAACAGTGGCCACGTGAGTGCCAACGGAGATTATCCATGTACAGATCTTGCCGTGCCGATTATGCGTTACGCTGAGGTAATTCTTATCAAAGCAGAAGCTTCACTGATGCAGGGGAAATCTGCAGATCAGGAAATCAATATGATCAGATTACGTGCTGGGTTATCTGCGAAAAACGGATGTACTCTGGCTGATCTGAAACATGAAAGACGTTGTGAACTGGCAGGAGAATGGGCAGACAGACACAGAGACCTTGTACGTTGGGGAGACGCGCAGGCAGCTTATGCGAAACCTTTGCACGGTATCAATGGACAGATAGTCTGGGCAGCAAGAAACTTTAATCCGGCTGTTCATAATGTTTGGGCAGTTCCACAGGCTGAAATCGTAAACAGTCACGGGATCATTAAACAAAATGAGGGCTGGTAAAATTTTAATCTTTTTATATATAAGTCACTATATCATTACAGAACCTTCTGTGGTGATATAGTTTTTTCAAAGGTATGGAGCTAGGTCGTTTCATTTTGACCTATAAAATAATAATGATATACGAATGAAACTATCAAAAATATGGGCTGTATTGGCCCTGGCTGTTTTTTCTGAAAACCAGGCACAGAATTATTTAAATTATAATGTAGGGAATGCGCATTCGCATAATGATTATATGCAGGAAATTCCCTTTTGGCAGGCTTATTATGCTAACTTCGGTTCCATTGAGGCAGATGTTTTTCTGGTAAAGGGAAAGCTTTGGGTTGCTCATACTGAAAAGGAACTTTCTGCAGACAGAACGCTGGAAAATCTTTATCTCGATAATATTTCAAAACAGATTAAAATCAACAAAGGGAATATCTATCCTGACGCTGGTAAGAAACTTCAGTTGCTTATCGATATTAAGCAGGATTATAAAACATCACTGGATGCTTTGGTCAGTACCTTAAAAAAATATCCCGAAATCACGGATAATTCAGGAATAAAAATTGTGATCACCGGAGGAAGACCTCAGCCTGAAGATTTTAAAAATTATCCAAGCTATCTTTATTTTGATGGAGATCTGGATAAAAATTATTCTACAGATCAGTTAAAAAGAGTAGGAATGTTCAGCGCAGATCTTCCCGGATTGGTAAAATGGAACGGCAAAGGAATTCCAAGAGATGAGGAAACCGCAACAATTAAAAGTGCAGTCGACAAAGCCCATGCGCAGCAGAAACCTGTTCGTTTTTACGGAGCTCCGGATTTTCCTAATGCATGGGTAAATCTGATGGATTTAGGAGTAGATTATATCAATACCGATCATATTCCTGATCTGAAAAAATTCATGAACTCTATTCCGAAAAACTTTTATAAAAATACAAAAGAATACAGCACATATACACCGACTTATGCATCAGATGGAGTAACTAAAAAAGTAAAGAATGTTATCCTCCTTATACCAGATGGAACTTCTCTGCCACAATATTATGCTGCCTTTACAGCCAACAAAGGGAAACTGAATGTTTTCAACATGAAATCCACAGGGCTTTCCAAAACCAACTCATCCAATGCCTATATTACGGATTCTGCACCGGGCTCTACAGCATTTGCAACAGGAGTGAAAACTAAAAATACTTTTGTTGGAGTTGATACTATGGGGAAAGCACTGGCACAAATTCCTGATATTATTGCTGAAAAAGGAATGACTTCCGGTCTTATTTCCACAGGAGATGTCACAGATGCTACACCTGCAGATTTCTATGCGCATTCAGATAACAGAAACAGTTCGGAACCTATTCTGAAAGATTTTGCAGCTTCGAAAACTAAAATACTGATTGGCGGCCCTACAAGCGGATTGTCTCAGGAAAATATTCAGAAATTTAAAGAAGCGAAAATAGATTTGTATCAGAATCTTAAATCTGTAACGAAAATCAGCAACCGTATCTTAGTTATTGATCCTTTAGCTTCGCAAAGAGTAACTAATGGAAGAGGAAACTGGCTTTCTGATGCATTTGATCTTACTTTGAATGATTTAAAAAATAATGAAAAGGGATTCTTTATGATGATTGAAGCCTCCCAGACGGATGGCGGTGGCCATAGCAATAATATAGAACAACTGGTTACAGAATTGCTGGATTTTGATCATGTTGTAGGGAAGGCGATGAAATTTGCTGATGAGAATAAAGAAACTTTAGTGATTGTGGTGGGAGATCATGAAACAGGAGGTTTAACCCTTTTAGACGGAAGCCTGAAAGACGGTTGGATTTTTGGAAATTTCAGTACGAATGATCATACCTCTATTCCGTCAAGTGTTTTTGCTTACGGGCCGAATTCAAAAGAATTCACAGGATTGTTTGAAAATACGGAGATCTTCAACAAAATACTGGCTGCTTACGGAATTAAGAAATAGCTTTTAATTATACTTTTACTTTTACAAAGAGAGATTGTTTCGTTTCCGAAGCAGTCTTTTTTTATGAATTAATTTAGAGCTCCTGCGGATTTCACAGATTAAGCAGATATTTATGGTAATCGGTGTTATCTGCAAAATCTGCGGGAGATAAAAGCAGAACAAAATTCAAAAAGGCTGTCTCAACAAGAGAAACAGCCTTTGAATAAATCTAACAAATAATAATTTAGAAATTGGTGTTAACGATCAATTGAGAAAGCTCAGCATTCACAAAATCAATTGGCATTATTCCGAATGATCCCTGAGTATTCGTCTGGAAGAATGTTTTAAGCCTAGGATTAATATTGTTGGATACCGTAGGAATACTTGGGATTCCAAAAATTCCCGGCTTATAACCGCTCGTGAAATTCACGAAAAGCTTACCGTTTGTATCATTTTTAGCTTCATTAAGAAGGCTGGAAATCCCATTCCACTTATCGTCATTATTAGTTACTTTATAATAATCCTGCACTTTCAACTTTACCCCGGAATTGTTGATATCAAAAGTAGTATTGTCTGCCCACGGTGAGGCGTTGATTCCTTTGGTTGTTCCCGAAGAGAATCTTCTTAGTAATTTGATCTTTCCCCTAACAGAACCCAGTGTAGGAATGTTTGCTCCAAGATCCCACTTAGAAGGATTTTTCTGTACATAAGCATCAAAGGTCTGTTCAAAACTTCTGGTCGTGTTGGAAGCATCATATTCTTCCTTTACAGACATAATAATGGTTTCAGACGGATTGTTTTGAAGGAATGTATAGCATGCATTTAAAACATCATCAAAGTTCAGGTTTTGGTAAATTGCTCCGTGATGAATAGTGAAAGCATTGTCAATATGTCTGCAACGTATATCCAGAAAACGGACTCCTGCATTAAGTTGCTCCGCAATGCTGAGGTCTTGGGTTTTAGCCGTACCCGATACCACGGGGGCATCTACACGTGCTCCTGAATCATGAGTTCCGGGAATGGAGATTTTTGAAAGGGAAATATTATCCTGAAGACCGGACATCCAGTTATTCAGGGCAACAGGTAATAATGAAGCCCTGTTGTTGGCTTTTGTTAAAGAAGCAGTATTGATTTCATTAGAATCCCTTTCCAACATACTGTCATTGGAACAGGAAAAAAAGATTGATGCAGTAACCACCCCAAGAGTGATAGCTGTCATACGTTTCATGTTTTGTTTGAACATAGTTTTTTTATTTTTTAAGGTAGCTTAAAAATAAGAATATATCAAAACACGAGGAGTTAATTTAACTTTAAGAGATAATTAAGTTGGTATAAAGTAAGGAAGGTGGTTGAGGAAAAATAAATTTTTATTAACGCAAAGATTATTTTCTATTCTTAAAATTGAGGAAGCAAAAATGAAATCAATAAATTGATTCTTTCTAAGCGAATGCATAGCAATTAAGCATCATTATCGACATTGTCACCTTCTTTGCTTTCTTTAAATAGAACTATAGAATTGTTTTTTTTTGCATTTTTAAAAGATATAGCTTTTCCAGATAGAAGTCTCTCTTAAAACACAAAATCCTCTTTCAAACCGGGAAGCCTGAACTTGTGGTCTCCGATAAAGAAATCATTCATTTTAATAAGTGCCGGGAATTGATGAGTAAATTCTTTATGAGAGTTTTCTGGTACTTTGGTATCATCATCACAGGATGAATATTCTCTGTCAACAATCACCTGGCCTGTAGAAAAATTGATCTCATTCGTAAAACTGAAATCACAGGTATCTTCAAAATGATCGTATAAACCTATCAGATAAAAATCCCCGTTCTGAAATCTGAACGTATGCTTATATTGCTGGGTATGCCTTGAATTGGTAAAAAACAGCTGTTCGATAATAAGACAGTTATTTTTTATATCGATTGTAAGAGTATTATCGGAAGGATAAAATCCGAATCCGCTAGAAAAAATGATCTCGGAATTTTCTTTCCATACTTTCAGGCCGTTGTTTTCCTTTTTCAGAATATAGAAAACCCTTTTATAATCACTTGTACCTTCCGGGTTCTGCTCGTCTGATGCTTTTATATTCGTATTAAATATGAGGACTGTTTCATCTTTTCCATCTTTGTCAAGATCGCCTTTGGCTTCTGCAATCTGAGTATAGCCTTTCGGAACCGAAAAATTTTTCAGCTTCTGGGCAGATAAACTCGAAACAGATAAAACAAGCAAAAAGGAAAAGAAAGTTTTCATCATTATTATATTCAACTTGTTTAAACTTTTGTTTTTGAAACAGTAAGATTTGTATTAAAGTGTTGAGAGTAGTAAGATGAGCTTCGCTTTTAAGCTTGAAAATCAGAATGATTCATCTTAACTATACTTTATTTCTTCAATCCTTCTTAAACAACTTCATTGTAAAAATGTGGTAATCCGAAATAAAAATTATTCTTCAAATTACCACATTTTATAGTATTAAATTAATGGGATAGTATGCTTTCAAGATCTTTCCAGAACATTGGATAAGACTTTTCCACTACATCTTCATCTTCAATATTGAGCTCGCTGATCAGACAAAATGGTGCAAAACTCATGGCCATTCTGTGATCCTGATAGGTCTTAATAGAAATATGGCCCTGTGGCTCTCCAAAACTGATTGATTTAATCGTCTGATCTGTAATTTCTGTTTCAGTACCTAGTTTTTGCAGTTCATTATATAAGGCAAGAAGCCTGTCGGTTTCTTTTACTCTTAAGGTTCCCAGTCCTGAAATCTCAAAAGGGATTTTTAAAGCGGCTGCCGTTACACAAAGAGTCTGCGCAATATCAGGACAGTCATTCATATCCAGAACAATTTTTTCCGGGAAAGAAAAATCTGGCTGAGGTTCAAGTGTTAATTTATGCTCATCTTCAGAGAATGTAGTTTTAATTCCGAAGAACTTTTCGTAGATGTCAGCACTTGCAGAATCTCCCTGCGTTGACTCTTTATAAAAACTTTTCAGGTGAATCGTTTTTCTTCCCAATGCACAGATAGAGTAGAAGTAAGAAGCCGAGCTCCAGTCGCTTTCCACCTCATAATGTACTACTGCGGGATTGTCAGGAGTGAAAGGTTCTACTTTGATAGTATTCCCTTCAAAACTGCTTTGGATTCCAAACTTTGTCAGAATATCAAGGGTCATTTCAATATACGATCTTGAAGTCACTTCTCCCACAAGGTTAATCACCAATCCATTCTCAAGTTTTCCTGCAACAAGAAGCAGGGAAGTGATAAACTGGCTTGAGATATTGGATGGAACATTCACGGACGTCTCAGTAATCTTTCTTCCTGTAATTTTTAAAGGGGGAAAACCTTCGTTCTCCATATATTCAATTTCCACTCCAAGATCCCTCAAAGCACTTACCAGATTTTTGATAGGTCTTTCTTTCATTCTCCCGGAACCGGTAAGAATTGTCGTTTTACCTTCCTGAATAGAATAATAAGAAGTAAGAAAACGCATAGCCGTTCCCGCATGATGAATGTCTACCACTTCAGTATCCTCAGATAAAGCTTTTTTTAACAGTTGAGTATCCTGGGAATTGGATAGATTTCCGATTTTTATATTGCTGAACAGGCTTTCCAGAATCAATAAACGATTCGAAATACTTTTCGAACCGCTGATCTGTACTGTTTTATCTCCTGATAATTTTGATTTTTCTAGCTTCATTATGATCTGCATTATCTTAAAAAATAATGAGTTACAAATTGATGTATTATTTATAACTCATCATTTATCATTATTTCAATTTTTCGTTGTTCTGATGCCGGTCTTTATCCCGGTCAGTTTTAATTTTCATTTTTCTGTCAAAAGCGTCCTGTAGGTTGACTCCGGTTTGATTGGCTAAACATAACGTTACAAAAAGCACATCTGCCAGTTCTTCACCAAGATCTTTATTCTTGTCACTTTCCTTTTCGCTTTGTTCACCATATCTTCTGGCAATGATTCTTGCTACTTCACCTACTTCTTCTGTCAGCATCGCCATATTGGTAAGTTCGTTAAAGTATCTTACCCCAATGGTTTTGATCCATTCATCTACCTGCTGTTGTAACTGGGTAATTTCCATTATTGATAAGCTCCTAAAGTTGGGTTGGCAGTTCTTGATACATTCACAATATCAAAAGGTACTGTTGCTGCTACAGCTGTATTTCCTTTTCCAAGAGCTGGTGAACCCGGTTTTACTCTTAAATTCATTTTTGCCATAAAATAATTGACAAACTGAGGCTCTGCGTTTTTTACCGTTTGTATCACATTCGGATTGTTGTCAAAAGTGAAACCTGCTCCGGTGGCACTGGTATATTTGATTAATGAATTTTGAAGTAAAAATTCAAACTGCTGTCCTGGGGTTTGCTCAAAATGAATAGCATCATCTCTGTCAGAATAGACAATACTGTTTTTGATGTCAAGCTGCTGTAAGGCTCCTTGCTGCGACTGCCCTGCATCATTTTTCCATTCATTGGCGGCAAAAATTCCTGTTCTGTCAAAAGAGCTCATCGTCTTGGAGTAATTCGCGATCGTAGCATGAGTATAGCTGTGTTTTCCACCCAGGAAAATCCCGACACATGATAAACCACAGTTGTTCATTACAAGATTGTTTGCATTTACTGTAGAACCTACAGCATAAATTCCATATTCAAAGAAAGTATGGATGAATGAATTGGTAATGGTAGCATTGGTTTGCTTCATATCCAATCCTCTCGTACCTCCGAAAAGCCTCGCATGGTTCATCTTAAGGGTAGAATTGGCTTCCATTTTAATAGAATTCCAGTTTTTAGGAATTGTATCATAATAAGGATCATTTCTGTCACCACGAAGAATAACCTGATCTGCCTGAGTTCCGTTAATATTCAAGACCGCTCCGGAAGATACTTTCATTCCACTGTTTTTGTGAAAATAAACCTTAGTTCCGGCATTGATATCAAGGGTTACACTTGGATTGATGGTAAGATTTCCGTAGATGATCTTTGCTTTATTGTTATTCCATGTGGTGGAACTGGTAATTACATTCGGGTTGCCAGGGGTCTGGATGAAAAATTCAGCATCCTGAACCACAGAAAATAAAGTCACATGTTGTTGTCCGGTTGGGCTGGTGAAAAGAACTTTGTCTTCTGCAATAGCTTCCGGTCCGGTAGCTTCCGGGGCAATTTCAACAAAAATATAAAGGCTGTCTTTCTTTCTTAAAGGAACATTTTTAAAATCATATCCCGGTTTTCCATCTACATTGATCCTATATAATGAAGAAGCTCCTTTTTCAAGGTTCACTCTTGGAATCATAATGTCCTTATCTTCATTATTATATACTTTCACAACGTAAGTTTCTGAACGTACCTGATGATATACTGTATCACAAAATACCGTATCTCTAGAGAAACGGAGTTCCTGTGAAGGACTGTCAAACGTTATATCATCTTTATTACATGATACTGCTACAAGTAACATCCAGAAGGAAAAAGCCAGTAATAATTTGAATTTCATTGAAATTAAAGTTTAAGTAAGTTCCAAATTTAACGAAAATACTTTGAATTTCTTATCTATAAAAAAATATTGAATTCAGTATTTGGAATTTAGAAAAAATGTTGTATTTTTGCAACCTAAAATTTAGCAGAGAAATATCCATTACTATTTCGAAAGCAAACTTAATTTTTTTAAAAATAGTATTATGAAAAACGGAATCCACCCAGAAAATTATAGACTTGTTGTTTTCAAAGATATGAGTAACGACGAGGTGTTTCTTTGCAAGTCTACTGCAGAAACAAAAGACACTATCGAGTATGAAGGACAAGAGTATCCTCTAATCAAAATGGAAATCTCTTCAACTTCTCACCCTTTCTACACTGGTAAAGTAAAACTAGTTGACACTGCAGGTAGAGTTGATAAGTTCATGAACAAGTATAAAAAATTCGCTAAGTAATTTTTATACATTTAAAATATTAAAGTCTTCCAATTTTTGGGAGACTTTTTTTATTGTAAATTTGTTGATCTTGAACATAAACCTTAAACTTAAAAACTGAATGATGCAGTTAGTATTTTCAGACGCACAATATTGGGAAGACTTTCTTCCGCTTACTTTTACACGACCGGTTGCAGCGATGCGATGCGGAATTCTTACATTCTCAGAACGTTGGCAGAAAATCCTTGAAAATACTGAGGTAGCCTACTTCACAGAAATGTATCTTCAGAATAAATTTAAAAGCCCGGAGGAAAAAGAAAGTCTTTTTTTAGTTCCTAATTTCCTTCCCACAGAAACTGTAATTCAACAGATTAAAGACCTTAAGCAGGGAGAAGCATTGGTTTATGAAGACGAACTGATCGCTGCTAAAATCAATATGAAAGGTTTTTCTCTGAACCAGATTGAAAAAATGACGGATATTAAGGAAGAACTTGTTTTTTTCAAAAGACCGAAAGATCTTTTTTCTTATAATCACCTGGCGATTGATTTTGATTTTGAATTATTGACTAAAGGAAGAGCTTCACAAGAGCTATCGTCTACCAATGGCTTTTTAGGAGATAAAAAAGATCTGTTCATTGAAGAAGGTGCCGAAATTGAATTTTCTACCCTGAATACTAAAACCGGAAAAATTTACATCGGGAAAAATACTGAGATCATGGAAGGCTGTCATCTTCGCGGACCAATTGCGCTTTGTGATGATTCCAAATTCAACCTTGGCGCTAAAATTTACGGAGCTACCACCATCGGCCCTCACTGTAAAGTAGGTGGAGAAGTAAATAATATCATTATCTTCGGATACTCCAGTAAAGGACACGAAGGCTTTGTGGGGAATTCTGTGATTGGGGAATGGTGTAATTTCGGAGCGGATACCAATTCTTCCAACATGAAAAATAATTATGGTAGCGTAAAATTCTGGAACTACAGAACAAAAGCATTCGAAGATACTGGATTACAGTTTGCAGGTCTGATTATGGGAGATCATTCCAAAACAGCCATCAATACCCAGCTGAATACAGGAACAGTAGTAGGAGTTGCATCCAATATTTTCAAACCGGGTTTTCCCCCTAACCTTGTGGAAAACTTTTCATGGGGCGGACTGAAGGATGATGAAAGATTCAAACTTGATAAAGTATATGAAGTGGCAGAAAGAGCCATGGCAAGGAGAAAAGTTGCTTTAACAGAAGAAGATAAAGCGATTCTGAAACATATTTTTGATACGTATTAACTAAAAAATAAACCCCTCAGAATTTTTTTGAGGGGTTTATTTTTAGTTTGAGTATAATAACTGTAAACTATCCAGATATCAATAATATTCAATTTCTCTCACCCATTTATAAAGATCTTTTCCGTCCACATTCTTAATCATTTCTATCCAGTTTTTTTGTTTGTCAAACTTATATTTGAAAGTTATTAATTTAGGAACTATGTTTTTATCTTCCATCCCGATTTTATTAAGGTAAGTCATATTGGTGATATAATTACCTTTATATTTAAAGCTTCTTTCAAATATAATTTTATCATTATAATACATGGTCTGTCTCTCCAGTTTTTGATCCTTAGTATAAATATATACAGTAGATTGTGTTGTTCCATTATCATTAATCTCTTCTTCCCTCACTTTTTTTCCATTCTCAAATACAACGGATGAAGATATTTTCCCATTTTTGAATCCTGTTTGCTTTACTAAGTTTCTAAACCCGTCATATTCATATTTATAATGTCCGTTTAAGGATATTTTTTTATTTTGATAATCACTTTTATAATCAAAAAATTTCTCCTCAATTGTTTTAAAGTCGTTATTATAGATTTTTACACGGCTTAATTTTTTATGATAAATGGAATCTTTGCCTTCGGTGTAGGAACGTTCCCCTACTTTTTTCCAAATATCATTTGTAATGGCAAAAATACTGTCTGTTTTTGTTATGCTATCAAACTCTGTAACAAATAAGGGTTCGTAACTTTCATAATTAACTATAAATTTTTCTATAACATTTTTTCTTTTGTAATAGGATTCTGCAAATTTTGGGGTTTTATTATCTTTTTCGTAAAAATAATGAGAAGCAATATCTGAATATCTATTTTGGGATTTTTTTATTGTTAATCTGTTTAAATGATCATATTGATAATTATAAAGATCAACAGTATCTCCTGATCTGTAATACCATATTTCTTTTACAATTTTCCGGTTTCTATTATAATAAGTTTCGTTATTAGTATATCTGCAAAAATAGGTTTCAAACCAGGAGCCTTCCATGCTTTTTCTTAAATTTTCAGGAGTCATTTTTGTTGCGTGACCATATTCATCGTCTCCATTCATAAATGTATAGGGACCGGAATTATCCAGAAAAATGACATTTTCTTTTACGAATTTAGGTTTCCCCAAAATTGAATCTTTAATGACCTGAGAAGATGAAAATGTAGATGAAAAAATAAGAAAAAGTAGTAGAGCTCTCATTATTTGTGATATTATTAAACTGGAATATTACTGTTTTGTAAAAATTAAATCCTTTGTTTCAGGAAGGTAAATTTTTATATCTGTTCCCAGAGGACACTTGCTATCATCAAGAATAATATCATTAGGTCGATATTCCCATGAAATTTGTGTAGAACTAATTTTTTTTAATTCAATACTTCCCCAGCTCTTTGATGTAAATCTCGCTGAAGAATTATAAGAGTGTTGCTGAGAAGAATCTTCTGTAGAGAATTCTTCATTCCGGCAGCACCATAAGGTAGACAGAATGGTAAGCAGAAAGCATAGCCGGAAAATAGTTTTTTTCATCACTGGCATTTAGTTTTTATGATGTTAAATATATAAAACTTTTATAACTCGACAAATGTGTGAATAATAAATCAAAATACTATGGTGAAACATTACGGATTTCCTTATTTATACTTCCTTTCCGAAAGGTAAATGTGTGATTTTGGAGTAGCTTTACTCAGGCAGTCCTGGGTTGAAAATAAAAAATATCAGAATTTTTCAAAGTTTTTTTATTTTTGATGTAATAGATAAGTAATGGCAATTGTCTTACCTATAAGAAACAAAACTCATGACCCAAGAAACTTTCAAGAATACGGTGTTTATTCTCAAAGACGAGATGTATCGTTTTGCGAAGCGGTTTGTCATGAGCAGTGATGAAGCGGAAGATGTAGTACAGGATCTCATGATGAAGTTTTGGCAGAAGAGGGATGAGCTTGAGCAATTCGGGAATTTTAAATCCTATGCGCTGAAGTCTGTCCGGAACGAATGCCTGAACCGCCTGAAGCATCATGATGTAAAGATCGGCTTCGCGGATATGCAGCTTCATCGCTCGGAGCTTTACAGTATGGAAGTTGATAACCTTAAGGAACATATTGTAGGATTTATCAATCAGCTCCCCGAAAAACAAAAGATGGTCATCCACTTGAAAGATGTAGAAGAGTATGATGTTTCCGAAATTTCTGAAATGCTGGAAATGGAGGAAAATGCAGTAAGGGTAAACCTGATGCGTGCGAGACAAAAAGTAAAAGAACAAATCTCACAACTGATGAGCTATGAAAAAAGATCAATTACAAGATAAATACAACGAAGTCTTCCGGGAAATTAAGGAAGAAAAAATGGACTGGAGTTTTGAAGACTTTCTTCAGACTGCAGAAGGTGCGGAACCTGAACAGAATATGGCCCCTATTATACCATTGGAAAAAAAGAAACCCTCTTTTCCGAAATGGTTCTGGATGGCCGCCAGTGTAATGGTGGTTTTTGGTATCGGCTTATTTCTTAATTATAATAATTCCAGGACAGCAGATGCCCGGGACAGAGAAAAACTGGTAAAAGATGAAATCTTAAAACAGAAATCCGGATTTATTGAAGAAAACAGTGATCATCAGGAACAGGTTGCAGTGAATCATACAGACTCTATTTCCGGGGTGAAAAAAGATTCTGTTTTTCAGGACAACCAGGTGGCAGAAAAAGATGTTATGGACGAAATTCTGCCAAAAAGAGGAAGACTTAAAAAGGAAAGAAAACCTAGATACGTGGATAATTCTTCCTACCGGAACAGTAGAAATATAAATGACTCTGCTTCTGCATACGATGACTCATATGTTATTGTAAACGGCAAAAGAATCAGCAGTGAAAAAGAAGCCATAGATGTTGCCAAATATTCCTTTATGAAATTAGGAAACGAATTTAAAAAAACAGTAGCATCTTCTCAAAAAAATGAAAATCTTGACAGCGAATACTAAAAATCAGAACAATCCCATGAAAAAAATATTTTTTATAATAGCCGTAATGCTAAGCAGCTTTGCAACTTATTCTGCACAGACTGAGAAATTAGACAAGCTTTTTCAGGATTTTGAAAGAAAGGGAAGAGTGACATCCATCAATATTAAAAAACCGATGTTCAAGCTACTGAATACCATTGATGTAGATGATGCTTATATCGGAAAAATAAAACCGATTCTGAACGATGTAGATGGACTTAAAATTTTAATTATCCCTAAAATTACCTTTCCGGATCGTTTAAAAGATGAGAATCTTGCCAATATAAAAATGAACGAGGATAAAACGGCGAGAATAAACGATGCCTTAAAATCATTAAACTTTAACGAGCTGATGTCTATGAGCAGTGATGGAACTTCTATGAAATTCCTGGCTGAGGATGAAAAAGATAACTATCTTGAAAATCTGGTGTTCAATGTAGACTCCAAAGAAGAAAATATCATTTTTATTCTGAATGGAAAAATGAAACTGTCGGATGTTAATAAAATCATTAATTCCGGTGAAACAATTACCTCTTCTGTGACAAGCTCGGTAAGAAGTGACCTTACATCAGGAAATACATCTTCTTACTTGAATGGTGATAACAGAAATGTTGGTGAGTTTTCAAAAATAGATGCCAGTGTGGGAGTAAATGTTACCTTCAAGCAGGAAAATAGCAGGAGTGTAAAAGTGATTGCAGATGCAGATAAACTTCAATATGTAATCACCAAAGTGGAAAACGGAGTGCTGAAAATATATGTGGATAATAAAGGAGTTCGAAATCTGAGATTTAAAAACCTTAATGTTAATGTTTCAGCTCCCGGTATCAGTGCTATAAAAACATCGTCAGGAAGTGTCTTTACAGCAGTGAACCCTGTTACAGAAAGCAGCCTTGCAATCGAAGCAGAATCTGGTTCTATTATTAAAGGGACATTCAAATTGAATGAAAATGCTGCCATAGCAGTAAACTCAGGTTCAGTAATAGATATTGATATTAAAACACCAAAGCTGGCATTAGATACTTCCAGCGGAGCAAGTATTAGCTTATCAGGAGAGGCAGCCTCTGCCGTAATTGATGTCAGCAGCGGAGCTTCTTGTAGAGCTGATGATCTTAAAATCGCAACAGCAGTAGTAGAATCTACCTCAGGAGCAAGTATTTCTTTACTTGTTACAGACAAGTTAAAAGTAAGTGTTTCTTCAGGAGCCGATGTAAAACTGAAAGGGAACCCTGAGCTGGATGCTAAAGTGGACAAAATTTCAGGAGGAAGCTTGAGACAAATCAAATAAAAAACTAAACTATGAAGACTCTTAAAAACATTTTCCTCGCTATCTTGACAGTGGCTATGCTTCAATCATGTATTGTTTCAGAAAAACCGAACATAGATTTTTTTCAGAATTCAAAATATGACTTCAAGGGAGCACAGTTTGCAAGTATTAATGTACCCATGGTTTTGGCTAAGTCTTATATTAAGAAAGCCTTGAGAGAAGAAGGAGAAAGTGAAGAGACCATAGATCTGGTGAAGAAAGCTTCCAAAATAAAGGTTCTTACTGTAACCAATGGAAATGAGGAAATGCTTAATGACTACGCTGAGTTTTTGAATCATAATCATTATGAAGAGTGGGCCAGCATAAAACATGACGGAGATGATATCAACATCAGAGTAAAACAGGATGGGGAGACCATTAAAAATCTGCTGATTACAGTAGGCTCCAAGAAAAATGACATAGTATTCGTAGATGTGAAAGGAAACTTTACTGCCAATGATATTTCAAAAATGATTAATTCTGTTTCTGATAAATAATCATACTCTTTCAAACATTCAAACCGGATGAAACTGAAAACCTCGTCAAATAGACCTTCAATGTTCATATTTAACATATATATAAAGTAGTTTCATACTCATTCAATTATTTTGTACCGTAACCGTTCTGACAAAAGGACGGTTTTTTGATTTAAGTTATTGATTATTAATTTTTATTTAAACTATCAAAAAGGATTTTCATATCTCACTAAAATAACCTAATTTTGCAAAGAAAGTAAAGATGTCTATTCATAACAAAATTGTAGAGACAGCCATCACTTTCGATGACGTTCTTCTAGTCCCTTCTTATTCAGAAGTTTTACCTAACCAGGTTTCATTAAAATCAAGACTTACCGACAAAATCACGCTGAATGTTCCGATAGTTTCCGCTGCGATGGACACTGTTACTGAAGCTGATCTGGCAATTGCTTTAGCAAGAGTCGGAGGGTTAGGATTTATCCACAAAAACATGACAATCGCTGAGCAGGCAGCTCAGGTAAACCGTGTGAAACGTTCCGAAAACGGAATGATCTCTGATCCGGTTACTCTATCTAAAGATCATACTTTAGGTGAAGCTAAAGATCTTATGTCAAGGTATAAGATTTCCGGTCTTCCGGTAGTAGATCCCGATAATGTCCTGATCGGAATTATTACAAACAGAGATGTGAAATATCAGGAAAATCTTGATATGAAAGTAGAAGAGATTATGACCAAAGATAATCTGATCACTTCAGATAAAGATACCAATCTTGAAAAAGCTAAAGAAATTCTTCTTAAAAACAGAGTTGAAAAACTTCCTATCGTAGATAAAGATAATAAACTTGTAGGTTTAATTACCATCAAGGATATCGATAATCAGTTGGAATATCCTAATGCTAATAAAGATGAAAATGGTCGTCTTATCGTAGGAGCAGGAGTAGGAGTAGGAGAAGATACATTAACGAGAATTGAGGCTTTAGTACAGGCAGGAGTTGATATTGTAGCAATTGATTCTGCACATGGTCATTCAAAAGGAGTTTTAGATAAAATTTCAGAGATCAGAAAAGCATATCCTAACCTTGATATTGTAGGAGGGAATATTGTAACAGCAGATGCCGCAAAAGATCTTATTGCAGCAGGAGCAAACGTATTGAAAGTAGGTGTAGGACCCGGATCGATCTGTACAACCAGAGTGGTTGCCGGAGTAGGAGTTCCTCAGCTATCTGCCATTTATAACGTTTACGAATATGCTAAATCTCAAAATGTAGCAGTAATTGGTGACGGAGGTATCAAACTTTCCGGAGACATTGTAAAAGCTATCGCCAGCGGTGCAGGTGCTGTAATGTTAGGTTCACTTTTAGCAGGTACAGATGAAGCTCCGGGAGAGGAAATTATTTTCCAGGGAAGAAAGTTCAAATCTTACCAGGGTATGGGAAGCCTTTCAGCAATGAAGAGAGGTGGTAAAGAAAGATATTTCCAAAGTGAAGCTAAAAAATTCGTTCCGGAAGGAATTGAAGGAAGAGTTCCGCATAAAGGAAAACTGGAAGATGTTATTTTCCAGTTGACAGGAGGTTTGAGAGCCGGAATGGGATACTGTGGTGCAAAAGATATTGAAACACTACAAAGAGATTCAAAATTGGTTATGATTACCGGAAGCGGATTGAAAGAATCTCACCCGCACGATGTAATTATTACACAGGAAGCTCCGAATTATTCTTTGTAAAATTATAATTCATTTTAAATATGAAAAACCGCACAATTTGTGCGGTTTTTTTATTTTATGATTTTGTTTTAATGGTTTGATTTATAGGGTGTTAATTTTAAATTTCCGATTTTTAGAATTGTCTATTTATGTATATTTTCATTTATTTATTGATTATATTGTAAATAAATTTACTCCTAATTGGTTTGATGTTAATTTTATTTTCAATTTAAATGTAACAATAGTTAAGTTTTTTCTACTAACTGTAATGAAATTTTAATTTTATTGCTTGTTTTTAGTTGTGAATATCACAGGTAGGTATGTAAACGCAGTAAATTTGTAAATTGTTTAATTTTTTAAATTAGTAAAATGAAGAAAACTATCCTTTGTGGGGCTTTGTTACTATCCCTTTCAGTATCTGCACAGCAAAAAAAAGATTGGTGTGACTTTGATAACGAACAGAGAGTACACCAAAAACAGAATGCGGAAATTGATCAAATGATTCGCAATATCCGTAACAAAATTATTAGCGGTAACCAAAATACGACTGCTAAAAATGCAAGTGCATACAAAATTGTAAACGGAGTTTATGAAATTCCTGTGGTAGTACACGTAATAACACCTACTGGTGCGGCTATTGGTACTGCTTACAATAAGAGTGATGCACAGATTCAGGCTTGGTTGGATCACTGTAATCAAATGTATGCAGGGACTTATCAGTGGGCACAGGGAGTTCCGGCAGATTTTGGTAGTGCTGCCACAATGCCGATTAAACTGGTATTGGCTAAAAGAGACCCTAACTGTAATGCCACTACAGGGATTGTTCGATATAACGGAGGAAGTCTTACAGGATATGATACTTATGGAGTAAAGCGTAATGGCGCTAACGGAGTTACTACAGCACAAGTAAAAACTATTGCTCCACACTGGCCAGAAGCATCTTACTTCAACATCTATATTATGAATAAAGTAGATGGTGGTAGTACTTATGGTATCATGGGATGGGCAGGACTACCTCAGAACCCTGATTCTTCTTATGAATCCTTTATGAAATCTTTTGTAGTTACACTACAGGATGATATTACTCTGGCACACGAATTTGGACATAGTATGGGATTACTTCATACTTTTGGAAATGTAGACCCGGATGCACCACAAGGAGATACCACTACTAATTTCTGCCCACCAACCACTGGTAACTGTGAGAATGATGATGACCAGGTTTGTGATACAGAAAGATCAAGAAGTTTGCTGAACGATCCGGCACCTACCAATAATGATATGAATTATTGTTCAGGAGTGAATTATCAGGGAGTACAGTATAATATGATGAACTACACAAATCCATCAGCATTTAAATTTACCAATGGACAGCATGATAGAGCAGCTCTTTATTTCTTCCTGATGAAAGGAGGTTTGAGTACTTCATTAGGAGCAACCGCTCCTTCTGCTGGAGCAGATATTGGAACTCCTATTGCTGCGGCATGTAATCCAACAGGCATTACGACACCAAGTAACTATTTCGTAGGCCCTACTTTAGTGAAGCTAGGAAATATCAATAATGCATCAACAGGTTATTGGCAGGGTGCAGCTAATTTCTACGAAGATTATACAGGAGCAAGCTGCTTAAGAGCAACATCCACTGAACTTTCTGCAACGGGAACTCATAATCTTCAGGTGAATGTATCAGATTCATATAATGATGTAAGAGTGTGGATTGATTATAATAATAACGGAACCTTTGAAGCTTCTGAGCTTGTAGGTTCAACTGATAATATTATGGCTGATCCTGTTACTTTAATTGGTACTTACAGTACTACGATTACAGCTCCGGCTTCAGTAGTATTGAATACTCCACTAAGAATGAGAGTTCTTGTAGATGATGAGAATACCAACATGACGCCTTGTGGTCAATTGAAATATGGGCAGGTTGAAGATTATACTGTAAAATTTGTTACTAATTTAGGAACAAGTGAAGTGAAAGCCGATAATGGTGATTTAACAGTTTATCCTAATCCGGTAGCAACCGGAGATAAAATCTTCATTAAAGCTAAAAATGGTAAAAACCTAAAAGTATCTATTTCTGATATGTCAGGAAGATTGGTATCAAGCCCATCTGTAACTGAAGAAGGAAATGGCATTTTCAAAGTAGACCAGCAATTAGAAAAAGGAGTTTATATGATTCAGGTTTCTAATGGAAAAGACAGCAAGTCTTCTAAACTGATTATTAAATAAACTGATCATCATTTAAATAAATCTAAATGTCTCCATTTCAATGGGGACATTTTTTTATTCAATCTTCATGTATTTAAATCTGGGCTTGATCACTTTATTTAAAAATTGCCCTTTGGATCTTGCCTCCTTAAACTTTTCAATAATGTCAGACGGAACTTTAAAATAATCATAAACCGCTCCTGACTGATATATAATTCGTAATATTTCAGTATCCGGGAAATAAATGAAATGATGTACAACACTTGATGGCATATTCTGATTGATACAAAAAATGTTCCTTACCATGAAAAATTAAAGCTTCCGGAAATTCCGAAAGCTTTAGTAATTAATTTCTTAAAATACAATAATGCTCTATTTTTTCACGAATTTAAATTGATGCGTTTGAAAATTTCGGGTATTTATTTTTAATACATATCCGCCAGAAACCAGCTTTGAAACATCAATCCTGGAATCAAACATTTCCGATTTTACAAGACGTCCGTCAATAGTGTAAATCTGGAAAGATAGCCCGTTGTCAATACCGGAAATATTTATAAAATCGGTAACAGGATTAGGGAAGATCTGAATTTTGCCTTTTGAAAGTTCCGAAGTCCCCAATGTTGAGGTCTGTACATCACCTGTCATAGTGGAATTGACCGCAGTAAGGTTTCCCCCGCATTGTCCGTTAGTCATTGTTGTATTTTCAACCCAGGTTCCAATATTGTTACCCGGAGGTATCGGGACAGAATTGTTACCTGTGGAGTTGTAATAAATCAGATAAGGAGCTGTAAAAGTTCCGTTTCCTTCATCACCGAGAAATTCCCATCTTGTAAGAGCGTTGTTCCATTGAATTTTAAATTCGCAGGTACCTAATCCACTACAATCCTGCCCGCCATCAACAGGAGTAGTCATATAGATGTTCTTACTGAAGGCATCTACCCCGGTTTTGTTAAAGACGTACGTATTAGGCGGGCTGTCAAACAGATTTGGACATCCGCTGAAAGTTATTGTCTGCGTGAAAGCTGAGCTTCCCATAGCAAGACATAATAAGTAAAGAATTTTCATAACGATTAGTTTTGTGATGGAAAGACTCCTGCCAATGCAATGATGCATTTCAGGGTAATAAAAGGAGGTCTGTTTTCATGAGGCTGACTTCCTCCGGTGTTTCCTACCATTGTGTTTTTCATCGTAGTATTAGCCGCGGCGTCGGAATATTCTTTGTCAAGAGTTTTGGTGTCTGCGGGAAGGCTGTTGGTAGGTGAGTTTTGATTTCCTTCCGCCGTTACCGCATTTATTGTGTGGTTATGAGCCGGCATTTGTGTTATCAGTAATGTTACACTTTCAGTTCCGCCGATTTCTCCCATAGTGTAGTTCGTTGGCCCTCCCGGAGCTTGTCCGTTATGAACGAGTACTCTTCCTCTCATGTCAGGTAAAGCAAATGTAGTGGTTCCGTTTCCTCCATAAGTAGTTCCCAGCAATGAAAAAAGTGCTTGATTTTGCGCGATGGGCAGAAGTTGCCCATTACATTCTGCCCAATATTTTGGAGCAAAATTATAAGGTACAAAGGCTATTTGCCCTAAAAATGGTTCTGATGCCTGTGCTTTTAGGGCAGGAGCAAATGCACTGCCTATCAGCAGTGTACATGCAAAAATTAAGTTTTTCATGATAGCAAGAATTTTAAGTAGTATAAAATTAGAAAATATTTTACATAAAATACCTTATTAAAAGAAAAACCTTTCGCCGTATAGCGAAAGGTTAGATTTTATTTATTGAAAAATTATTTATTATAGATTTTTTCTCTAATGTTTAGAAGTGGATGCTCTAGGGAATGATCATTTTAATTTTTCAGATTATCTTTAAAATCGTCAATTCTGAAATCAGTCAGAGCATTTCCTTTTTCAATTTTTTCTTTGGAATACAATCTGAAATCGTTTTCTGTTTTTTCTAAAAGATAATCGTATGGTCCTATATGAGAGATCAGTTTTACCAGAACCGGAGAAATTTCAAGACAGATAAACAATCCCATGATAAAAGCGGCTGCAAGTCCGATAATGGCAGAATTTTTACCAAGTTCATCCAATGCCTGAAGTCTTGCTGCAAAGCCATTGAACTTATCTTCAAAAGTTTCTGTAGATTTTCTTTCCGTTTCCAGATTCGTGTATACCTTGGATATTTCTTTATCCAGATATTCCAGTCTGGGAGCTGCCTGTTTCTGGTAATTTTCCAGATCCAGTCTGCGCTGCTCCTTCAGTTGCTGCTTACGTTTTGCATTGGGCCCATAACCTTCTTTTCCACTGGTTAATCCAGATTGTTTACCCAGAATCTCTTTTTCAAGCTCTACGGAAGCAGAATCATATGACTGTTGGTACTGAGCAATTTTCCCTGAAATCTGCTGCTTTTCTGTTTCAAATGGACCACTTTGTTGAAGAATCCTGCCGTTCATTTCACCCTGAAGCTGTTTTTTATTTCTTTGAATAATAGTATTCAGCTGTTTGTTGACCTCCTTTTCAAAAATTTTAAGTTCTAAAGGTTTGGAAATAATAATTCCCAGGAATGTAGCAAGGATAAGACGTGGAATAGCCATTAAAATCTGATTCCACCATGTTCCCGTTTTTTTGATGGAAGAAACAATATAACGGTCAAGGTTGAATATCATCAGACCCCACAGAATTCCAAATCCTACAGCTGCCCAGATATTATCGAATACTGTATACATCGCATAGCCTGCAGACAAAGTGGCGAATACTGCAGTGAAAAGGACAATACCTCCAATGCCGGAAAACTTATTCCATTCACTTGGAGTCTTTCTTAAAATATGGATGTTCCCGCCTGAACATACCATCAGAAACTTTTGGAACCAGTTTATTTTATGAGTCCCTTGATTTATAGTTTGTTGGTTTGTTTTCATAACTGAAAATTTATACAAAGGTAGTACTAAAAATCATACCAATGTAAAAGATAGTATTATGTTTTACCAAGTAATTGTCTGTGTTTATGTAAGGTGCTGCTTTTTAGAGGGTTAATTTTTATTTTGAAAACGAGCAAGAAGAATTGGAAAACTATTTCAATCTGTCCGGATTTTGTTTCAGGAAGCTTTCCCATCCGGAATAGGATTTCGTATCGGTTATTGTTCCTGAATTAAAATGATGACATACTGCTACGGCAAGACCATCGGAAGCATCCAAATATTTTGTAGGGAATTCCTTTAATTTAAGAAGGTTTTGAAGCATTCCTGCTACTTGTTCCTTACTGGCGTTTCCGTTTCCGGTGATCGCCATTTTGATTTTTTTTGGAGAATACTCTGTAATCGGGATATTTCGGTAAAGACTGGCGGCCATAGCAACGCCCTGAGCACGGCCCAGTTTCAGCATACTCTGAACGTTTTTTCCATAGAAAGGAGCTTCAAGAGCAACTTCATCAGGGTGAAACTCATCAATAAGAGAAAGGGTTCTTTCAAAAATATACTTCAGCTTGGTTTCGTGATTGGGATATTTTTTTAAGATGAGCTCGTGAATAGAAACCATCTCCATTTTTCCTTTTTTTACGGAGATGATACCAAATCCCATTACTGTTGTCCCCGGGTCAATTCCTAAAATTATTTTCTCTGAAATCATTGCTTCAAAGATAGCAACTTTCTATGTTTTTTAAATGGAAAAAGTATTGACAATGATTTTAGTTTATGTTTAAAATTTTAATATCTTTAAATAAAAATGATCATGAAAAATGTATTTAACGTATTTATCGTTCCTGTTTTTCTCTTTTTTGGTGTTCAGGAGAGAAATAATTTAGTTCATAATAAGCGTTCGGAAACTTTGACAACGAAGAGCGAACGGATTATTTATTTGTTTTTCAAGGCAGATAAAGATCAGTCTGGAAATGCAAAAATTACTCTGCAGAGTACTAAAATTGCAGATGGCAGATTAAAACATATGCCCCCATTTGAAAGAAGCAACATCCGTAAGGGTGATCTTGTGATTACATTAGCAGGAGCTGATGGGAAAGAAGTAGGAAAACAACTTGTGAAAGACCCTTTTAATCCTGAACTGGAGGTGTATGAAAAAGAAGGAATATCAAGACATAAAGCTTCCCTTCAAAATACTGAATTCAGTGCCAGGTTTTCTTATTCTGAAAATGTACAGTCAGTAAAGATTGAAAAAGCAACTGATGATGGTTCACAAGTAATATTCACTCAAAAACTATAATCATGAAAAAAACTTTATTATCCCTTTTAATTGGAAGCAGTTGTTTTGCACAAACATTCGAAACCGTTCCGCTTTTACAGAATGGAGACAACAGTAAGCGGATTGTTATTGCAGTGTTAGGTGACGGATTCACCTCTGCACAGCAAACTGCTTTTACAACATCAGCTCAGAATACAATTAATTATCTTTTTACAAAAAGCCCTTATACTGAATATAAAAATTACTTCAATGCCTATGCGGTAAAAGTGATTTCCACAGAATCAGGAGTGAAGCATCCCGGAACTGCAACTGATGTGGCAGAGCCTGTAATTCCTGTAACGAATCCCAATAACTATCTAGGATCTACGTTTGATGTAGGAGTCCACAGGTGTATATACAGTAATACAACCAATAAAGTAGGACAAGTTCTGGCAGCCAATATCCCGGACTATGATATTACTTATGTACTGGGTAATTCTACAGAATATGGAGGTTGTGGAGGCACTTATGCTTTTGCTTCGCTCAATGGATCTTCCAATGAAATTGTAGTGCATGAGCTGGGACACTCATTTGGTAAGCTGGCCGATGAATATTGGTTTTCAGGTTCGCTGGAATCTCCCAATAAAACACAGAATTCTAATCCAGCCACGATAAAATGGAAAAACTGGGTAGGATTAAATGGGGTAGGTGTGTATGCCCATGCTGAAAGTCCAAGCTGGTTCAGACCGCACCAGAGCTGTGAAATGAGGTACCTTAACCAACAGTTCTGCTCTGTATGTAAAGAGGCAATTATTGAAAGGATTCATAGTCTGGTTTCCCCTGTAGATTCTTATACTCCGGCCAATAATACAACCGTTGATGCTACATCCAATATTACTTTCACAGTAAACGAAATTCTTCCTATTCCGAATACTCTGGTCAATTCATGGAGCTTGAACGGAACGGCCCTCGGAGCAACAGGAAATAGTATTACAATAACTCCAGGGCAGCTTAATAACGGAAATAATACTTTGACATTTTCGGTAGTTGATAACAACCCACTTTTGAAAGTAGACAATCACAGTACGCTTCATGTTACCAATGTTTCATGGACTCTGAGTAAGTCAACGCTTAAAATTTCAGAAGTAAAAGCTGAAGAGCGTCGTTTGAGTATTTATCCTAACCCAACAGATGGAGAAATTTTCATTAAAGGAAAACAAGGTTTTTCAAAAGAGGTAAAAGTAGAAGTATACGATGCTTCAGGAAAGCTTATTCCATCCAGGTTTGAACTGAATGATTCTGCAATAAAGGTTGATATTAAAAACTATCCGGCAGGTACTTATCTGTTGAATGTAAAAGAAAATAAAAACCTGATTATTTCTCAGAAAGTCATTAAAGAATAAATAAATGAAACGAAACCGGCTCCAGCAGCCGGTTTTATTTTTTCAGTTTTTTCTCTGCGATAGGGATCCACTGGCCATCATGACGAAGAAGTACTATTTTATCAACTAAGAACTTAGTTTTATATTCCCTGTTTTCATATTTTTCCCAGGCTTTAAGATAATTTTCCCAGGTCAGATCTCTGTATCCTACAGTCATATGCGGGTGAAAAGAATACTGAGCAAAATTAAAATACTCCTTTACCCTATGATAAAGCTCTGTTAATTGAATGTTTTCTTTTGGCTGAATGTAGAGTACAGGATTTTTAGGATTGGGAAAGCTTCCGAAGCCATCCAGTTCCACTTCAAAAGGTGTGATTTCCGTGTTGATCTTCTGAAAAGCAATATGAATATCCTCCTCTAATTCAATTTCTCTTGAAAACGGAGGAAAGAGTGTAATATGTGCTTCATTTTTCAAAGCCTTGGAATTGGCATAGTTTGTTGCCAGATCTTTTTTAAATACTTTTATATCTTCAATAATCTCCTGAGGAGGATAAACCGCAATGAAGTACATTTTTTTCATTCGGCAATTTAAAAAGTTTTTGTATTAAATTTACATGCATAAGAAAATTATGCATAAGTTTGCAATGTATATAAATCATTCCATGAAAAAGAATAGTCTTTATAAAGGTACCCTGCAGAATATTATTTTGAAGCTCCTCTCAAAAGAAGTTAAAATGTATGGGTATCAGATTACTCAAAGAGCGAAAGAACTTACTCTTGGTGAGCTTGAAATGACAGAAGGGGCACTCTATCCATTGTTGCATAAACTGGAAAGCGATGGAATGATCACTTCCGAAATTCAGAAGATTAACGGGAGAGACAGGAAGTATTACCTGTTGACAGAAAAAGGCAAAAAACAACAGGCAGAACAGGAGACTGAGATGAAAAGCTATTTACTTAACCTACAGACAATATTCAATATATGATCACCGAATTACAGGAAAATAAAATTACGGATTATCTGATCACTCAGGAGCTGTCCTTAGATATTCTGGTGGAAATCAGAGATCACATGATCAGCCAGATTTCAGATATTCAGTTTAATGAGAATATCAATTTCGAGGAAGCTTTCTTAAAGGTAAAAGAATCCTGGGATGGCGAGTTTAAGATGGTTAATTACCTGTTATTTTATCCCACTAAAATTCCTTTGATTGCTAAAAGAATTATTCAGGAAAAATACAGCAGCCTTTTCAAAAAATCTTTGATGATAGGTGTTCTGGCATTTGGTGTTAACCTTATATTGATTTTTTTGGCAGGAAATCAGGAGGACTATAAAATACTTTTCAGACTTCTTAATGGATCATTTGTATTGACAACCATATTGATATGGATTTTTAATTATAAAATCTGGAAATATATAAAAGCAGACTTTAAATACAAAGGAAAATGTCTTTATACCATGTATCAGCAGAATCTCGGATTAATGGTTGTATGCACCACTTCTATGACGCAGGTAGCATTGAAGAGCGGAGATTATGCTTACCAGTTTTTCAGACAACAAAATTATACAGATGCTGTTGGAGTTCTGGTGACTCTAGTTCTTCCTTTCGTATTGCAGGTATCTCTTGCTTTTGCGGTATTCAGTTTTCTGGAACATAAAAAGAACCTTGTAAAAATGCAGGAATTTCTGGAGCCGGCATAGAAAATTACCAATAAACTAATGTTTTGGTCTAAGTTGTGTAAGTGTATTCTCCAGATGATCAGTGATCTTTTTTACTTCAATATGAGGTCTGAAGATCGCACCTTTTCCTTTTTCCTCATCAGCAATATTCGAAAGAATGATTATGGATGTTTTAGTGTCCGGATAATAAATATTTAAAGAGGGAGAACCTTTTACATAACCACTGTGGAAATAGGAATTAGGCTGGCCGATATTAAGCATGATTCCGTAAGCATAACCCATTTTTCCAAATGTAGCATGATGCCTTTCTGCGCTTTTGGCCATGAAAAGTTTCAATGTTTCAGGTTTCAAAATTTTTCCGCCATACAGTGCATTATTCCATGAGTGAAGATCCTGAATGGTAGAAAGTATTCCACCGGCAGGCGTTCCGATTTCTGGTCCTCCTAATCTTTTCGGCATATTGGGAACCTCTGAGAATTTAACAGGAGTACCAACATAAGCACTGGCAAAATTATGACCTTTAAAAATATCTCCTGTTGAGGAATGAGTCATCCCTGCTTTTCTAAAAAGTTCCAATGCATTTTCATGATAAGATTTTCCAGAGACTTTTTCCACAATTTTTCCAAGTGCATTGAAGCCATCATTGGAATAATAGAAATCTGTTCCGCTTTTGAACATCAGCTTTCCACCCATAAGATTCAATCCGGAAGTATGGTTTAACAGTTGATGAATCGTAATATTTTCATATTCCCTGGTCTGAAATTCTTTCAGGTATTTTGATGCCTTATCGGTTACATTAAGTTTTCCCTGTTCCATCTGAAGCAAGACTAAAACAGCGGTGAATTGTTTGCTCACAGATCCTATCGCAAAAATGGTATTGCTGTCAATTTTAGTTTTTCTTTTAAAATCTGAGTATCCGTTTTCCCTTCTGTAAAGTGGGATAGAATCTTTAAAGACGGCAATACTTCCATTGAAATGATATTTTTTGAAAGCAGAATCAATCTGTTGCTCTAAAAGTGTTTTCTGAAAAGCAACAATGGTTGAATCAATGATAGCTTTTTTATCAACCGGGGCAATTTTTGAAACCTCAGTTGTGGTACAGGAAGATAAAAAGCAGAAAAAGGACAGGAATAATAAATTTTTGATCACAGGTGTTGTATTTTTAAATGATGATTGATATTCTTAAAGATACTAAAATATCCTGAAGAGCAGTAAGGGAAGCAAATTGCGTGCTAAGATAGGCTGGCGGATCAAGTTAATATAAATTTAATCAGTCTTTGTATCATATTTTATACTCTAACCGGAAGTACCGTCGAAAAGAGAATACATTGAAAAAGCCTGTGTAAGAAATTCACAGGCTTATTTTAATACCAGGTCACTGAACCAGAAAACATATTCGCTATCTTCTTCTTCAGGGCTTGTTTTAGGTTTGGGATAAGTCTTTTTCACGGTTTCCCCGATTTCGAACTGAATCGGATTTTTGAAAATGGGCCCATCAAAAGTAAAGGTGTGAAATTCTCCGTTTTCTCCGCATGGATCTACATCTTCAGGAAGGTCATCAATGAATTGCTGATCAATAATTCGTCCGGCAAAACTTTTATCCAGATAAGTTCCATTTACACAGGTTACAATGGTTTTAAAACCAAGATCTAAAAATTCATGGATGAGGTTGGATGTATCTTCTTTCCACAAGGGGAATACGGCTTTCATACCGACAGCACTTAATTGGTCTTCTCTGTATTTTCGCAGATCTTCCAGAAAAATATCCCCGAAAACGGAATGGGTAATACCCTGAGCTTGAATTCCGGCCATTGTTGTACTCATAATTTGCTGATACTCTTCCATTGACGGTTCTTTAGGAAGCTCCATTTTAATCAATGGAATTCCGAGGCTTTCCGCTTGTCTTTCTAAAAGCGATACATGAACTCCATGCATGGAAATCCGTTGAAACTCCTTATTAATGCTGGTAAGCAGTGTGGAAATCTCATATTGATCCTCCTGTAGTATTTTGTAAAGAGCCAGGGAAGAATCTTTTCCGCTGCTCCAGTTGAATAAAGCTTTTGGTTTCATTGTAAAAATAAAAATCTCCCAAAAATAGGGAGATTTCATGTATTTATAAATTATAATGATTATATCTGTAGATTACATATTTCTTCTGTACTTACCACCCACTTCAAATAAAGCGTTGGTAATTTGTCCTAAAGAACAGTATTTCACTGCATCCATCATTACTTCAAATAAGTTTTGCTGGTTGATGGCTGCATGCTGAAGTTGTTTCAGAGCCTCTTCAGATCTGCTGTCATTTGCTTGCTGGAAGTTATGAAGAGATTCAATCTGTGCCTGTTTCTCTTCCTCCGTAGAACGGATAACTTCTCCAGGTAAAACTGTTGGTGAACCGTCTTTTCCTAAGAAAGTATTTACTCCGATAATCGGATATTCACCTGTATGTTTCAGCCATTCGTAATGCATAGATTCTTCCTGGATTTTTGAACGCTGATACATCGTTTCCATCGCTCCAAGAACACCTCCTCTTTCTGTGATTCTGTCAAATTCTGCATATACAGCTTCCTCAACAAGATCCGTTAATTCTTCAATAATAAATGATCCCTGAAGCGGATTCTCGTTTTTAGCCAATCCTAATTCTTTATTGATGATAAGCTGGATTGCCATTGCTCTTCTTACAGACTGCTCGGTAGGAGTCGTGATTGCTTCATCATAAGCATTGGTGTGAAGTGAATTACAGTTATCATAGATCGCATAAAGCGCCTGAAGCGTAGTTCTGATATCGTTGAAATCAATTTCCTGAGCGTGCAGAGAACGTCCCGAAGTCTGGATGTGGTATTTCAGCATCTGGCTTCTTTCGTCAGCGCCATACTTTAATTTCATGGCTTTTGCCCAGATTCTTCTTGCTACACGTCCGATGACAGAATATTCAGGGTCAATACCGTTGGAGAAGAAGAAAGATAGGTTGGGAGCAAAATCATTGATATCCATTCCACGGCTTAAGTAATATTCCACGTAAGTGAATCCGTTAGCCAGTGTGAATGCCAATTGGGAAACCGGATTCGCTCCTGCTTCAGCAATATGATATCCTGAAATGGAAACAGAGTAGAAGTTTCTTACTTTTTCTCTGATAAAATACTCCTGAACGTCACCCATCAATCTCAGGGCAAATTCCGTAGAGAAAATACACGTATTCTGAGCCTGGTCTTCTTTTAAGATATCTGCCTGAACAGTACCACGAACCGTAGCAATCGTTTTAGCTTTAATTTCTGCATATACATCGGCAGGGATTACTTCATCACCGGTTAATCCTAAAAGCTGTAGTCCTAAGCCATTATTGGATGGAGGAAGTTCACCGTTATATTTTGGTCTTTCTAACCCCTTATCGTCAAATTTTTCTTTAAGCTTAGCTTCTACTTTAGCTTCTAAACCGTTTTCTTTGATATATTTTTCAACATTCTGATCGATGGCAGCATTCATAAAGAAAGCCAGTAGCATCGGTGCAGGACCGTTGATCGTCATTGAAACTGAAGTTAGTGCATTGACAAGATCAAATCCGGAATATAATTTCTTCGCATCATCTAATGTTGCAATAGAAACTCCCGCATTCCCGATTTTACCATAAATATCCGGTGGTAAAGCAGGATCCTGACCGTATAACGTTACAGAGTCAAATGCTGTAGATAAACGTTTTGCAGGCATTTCTGCAGAAACATAATGGAATCTTCTGTTGGTTCTTTCAGGACCTCCTTCTCCTGCAAACATCCTTGTTGGATCTTCACCTGTTCTTTTGAACGGATAAATACCTGCAGTATAAGGGAAGCTTCCCGGAAGGTTTTCCTGGCCTTTCCATTTGATCAGATCTCCCCAGTCATTGTATTTTGGTAATGCAATTTTTGGAATTCTCAAGTGAGATAAAGATTCTGTGGATGTTTCCACTTTAATTTCTTTTCCTCTTACGTAATAAGAATAAAACTCGGCATGGAAAGCCTTTTTCGTATCGTCCCAAGTCTTTAAGAAGTCGATGTTATCCTGTTGAAGCTCTTTTTCTGCCTTTTGGTATTCAGCATCCAGAACTTCATTCGAAATGATATTTTTAACGCCTTCAATATGATACATTTTTCTGGCTAACTCAGCCTGCTTTTCAATATTGATGTCGTATTGTTTGTTGTTTTCAACGATTTCAGAAAGGTAACGGACTCTTTTCGGAGGAATAATGGTTACTTCTTCTGTAACTTCCTGTTCTACAAAAGTTTTTAGATTTAATTCAGAGAATTTATCATTTACTTTTGATACTAATCTGTTGTATAATTCTGTTGTCCCGTGATCATTAAACTGAGAAGCTTTGGTGGCATATACCGGCATATCATCTAACGGGCTTTCCCATAGTAAATGGTTTCTCTGGAACTGTTTTCTTACTGCCTGAAGAGCATCCAGTGCACCACGTTTGTCAGATTTATTCAATGCTACCAGATCCGCATAGTCTAACATGTCGATTTTTTCCAACTGTGTAGAAGCTCCATATTCAGGAGTCATTACATACATGGAAACATCTGCGAAATCGGAAACTTCCGAACCAGACTGCCCGATCCCTGAAGTTTCAAGAATAATAACATCCGGATGAGCCAGTTTCAGTACATTAAGCGCAGAGTGAATGAAAGGAGAAACAGAAACGTTATTTTCTCTGGTTGCCATAGAACGCATATAAACTCTTGGATCATTGATCGCGTTCATACGGATTCTGTCTCCCAATAAAGCACCTCCTGTTTTCTTTTTCGAAGGGTCTATGGAAATAATAGCGATTTTTTTATCGGTATTTGAACGTAAGAAACGTCTTACCAGTTCATCTGTTAAAGAAGATTTACCCGCACCTCCGGTACCTGTAATACCAATAATTGGAATGGTTAAATCTTTGGATTTTTCGTCGATTGCCTTTACAAGCTCAGGTTTTTCTTCTGAAAAGTTTTCAACGGCTGAGATGATTTGTGCAATACTTGACGGGCTTTCAAAGCTGATATCATCAAGATCTTTTGCGGTAACATCTTTTCCGGTAGCGAAATCTGATCGGTGTACCAGATCATCAATCATACCCTGAAGCCCAAGCTCACGGCCGTCATCCGGAGAATAAATTCTGTCAATTCCGTAAGACATAAGGTCTTTGATTTCTTCCGGAAGGATTACACCGCCACCGCCACCAAAAATTTTGATCTGCGGGGAATTCTTTTCTCTCAAAAGGTCATAGATATATTTGAAATATTCGTTGTGACCTCCCTGATAAGAAGTTAATGCAATAGCATTGGCATCTTCCTGGATAGCTGTATTTACAACTTCCTCTGCTGATTTATCGTGTCCTAAGTGGATCACTTCGCATCCTGTTCCCTGAATAACACGACGCATAATATTGATCGCAGCATCATGCCCATCAAATAAAGAGGCAGCAGTTACGATTCTTACCTTGTTGGTTGGAGTATATTTTTGGGTTTCCATAAAAATTCTAGAAAGTTTCTAAGTTCTCAAATATAGTAATAAAATGAAAACCCTGTTACGTGTATTAATATTTTGATTTTCAGTAATTTGTGATAATTTTTTTTTACTCCGAAAGACTTTGTTAGAGGTAAGGTCTGTATTTTACAGATTATTACACTTTTCTGTAAAAATATAAATGTCAGCAGATAAAGTTCCGCTGACATTTTTCTATTGTATTGCCCTGTAGTTTGTTTTTTATTTCAGGGGAAACTATATGTATTATTGTTTTTCTGAGAAAAGAGTTTTTCTTTTGCTGTCCAGTCCCCAGTTTAATCCTAAAAATGTAATAAGATTATTTTTGTCACCATAATTTTTTCCGAAAGCAGCATTGATGTACACACTGTCAGATACTTTATAGTTGATGATTCCATTGGAACGGTAGGTGTTATCCAGATCGCTGCTTCTGTAAATGAATTCATAGCCAATAGAGAATCTGTTGTACACGAGTTCTATTTTGCCACCAAAATCATAATTATCAGTTCTGCTGAATCCATTGGCAACATCATAAACTGTTTTATCCTGCATGTATCTTGCAACAGCGTAGAAATTCAATCTTTTCTCAATTTTTGATGCGTCTGTGGTGGAAGCTTCTTTGATGATTACTTTTGATTTTTCATTGTTTTCATCTTCTTTTTTCTTCGGAGTTTTTGTTCTTTCCAGATTGATCCCGGAACTCATGGTCATCCAGAATCCCAATTTTCCAAACTGATTATTCTTGAACTGATTATCTAAAAAGAAAGTACTGTAGGCAGAAGCAACATCTAATTGAAAAGCAGGTTTTTCATCAAGGTATTTCTTATAGTTTTCAGTTTCCGTTTTGTAATAATCGGTGACAAATTTTTCTAATGCCCTTGCTCTCCTCTCATTTTTTTCATCTGGGCTGGCATTGGATGTTTCTATATCATTATACTCCTGTGATCTTTCAAACTCTTTTTGAATATCAGTTAATTGTTTTGATATATTGGCGTTTGACTTCGTAATAGCCTCTATGTTTTTTTTATTCCTTATTTTAAATACGGTGGTTCTTAAAGAAAAAGATACCGAAGGGTTTTCCGTGTCAAGATCTTCAATTTTATAATTTCTCAGAAAGGCAAATGAGACAGAAACGTTTTTTGCTTCACTGAAAATGTTGTTTTTATACTCATAACTATTATCTGGTTTTTTAATGCTTTTAATGCCGGCATACTTTAAAGCATCCATTTCCGTCAGAGGAAATAAATGGGTAGGGGTGAGTTCTACAGCATAGGCATTGGGAAGACCGTCATTTTCGCTGAATGAATTGACAATACTGGTCATGAAAGCTTTTTTAGATTTTGGGGTTTCCAAATCTGAACTTGCCAAGCCGAGAAGCATTACACTGGGAGCATTGGAAAGTTCCAGTTTGTTTAACTCTGCACTGATTTCTTTACTTTGAGCAAACAATAATGTCATATTGGATATCAGTGCTGCTACTATTAAGATCTTTTTCATAGCTCAACTTTTATGTATTTATAAACACCATAGATAAACTTACCGGATAAATCATCAGTTGTTTTACCTTCAAAAGGATTGAAATGAAAATTCCTGGAAGGAATCTGAGGGAATTCAAACTTTATCCTGCACGTATTGATCAATATCTGCAGATGGTTCACCTGCATATTAATATTGAAAGAAGTCGCGAAAAGTAAATGGTCTGATGCTAAATCTGCTTTTGGAATAGTAAAAGAAAATTTATCGTCATTTAAATTGTTATCATCTATTCTCTTTCCATTAATGATAAAATGCGGGTCGCCAAATTGTGTATTGGCACTGATAATTACATTCACTTCAACATTATTTTCTTTAAAGTGTGTGATTTTTACTGTTTTTTGAGGGATTTTTTTCATGTCTATTGACTTTTGGGTTTGTGAATTCAGCTATTAATTCTATTTCAAATGTATAATTTGTGATATTTGTATTCAATTACCTTTTTGGGTGATATTGTATTGTTTTTAATGATACTGTCAAATTATCCTGATCTACAATAGCAGCGTATGGTTCAATAATTAATTAGTTCCAAAGATTCTGCACCACAATTAAATTCTTTATTTTTGCAGCATATTTTTACAGACATGCAAAAAGCGTTGATATATTTCACATTGGGAACTGTAGTAAGCTTCCTGATTAATTATTTCTTTTTAAGTTCAGAGAATATTGGTTTAGAGTTCTATTATGCTATTGCTTTTGGTGCAGCCTGGGGCATTGCTTATTATCTGGATACTCCGAATTTTACGTTAGCTAAAAAACTGGGACTATCTTTCGTAGTGATGGCTATTCTGGTTGTGGCAGGTACTTTAATTTTTAAACTTGAACTTGCTATTCCATCCATTCTGAAGTTTTCCATGGTGTTTGTCGCCTATTATGTAATAGCAAGTTTTAGGGCAACTAAATCATTAAGAAAATAAATAAAAAGAGGCTTTTCAATGTGACAGCCTCTTTTTTATTAATGAATCATCATGAAACTTATTAAGGCAAGCCCTAGAAGTAAAAACATGAATGCCATAAAATTAATAGTGAATAGTATCATTCCGACAATAATGCTTACCAAGCCATGGGCACGATAAACCCGCCTGTGAGCAATAAAGAAATAGGCCATAGTATATAATAACAGGAAGGATATTGTTAAATATAAAATAGTATTCAGCGGCCAGAAATCTGTGAGGCCTGTCAATTTGAAAAGTAGGAATATGAATAAAATGGTAAGCAATAAAAATGAGAAGTAATGCAGAGTGAAAATTCCGTGATCAAAGTACCACCATTTTTTCTTACTGTGGAAGATCCACAAAAAGAACGCGAAAAGAGGAAGGTAAATAAAAAGTGCTTTGGGAAGATTATGGAAAGACTTTTCTATCATCCCGGCAATAATCTCCTTTTTCTTTACACCCTTTTCTTTTAGTTCAAAGAATTTGTGAACAATGGGAGCTTCAATAAAACCGAGAGATGATGGGTTTTTGGCTTTAGCAGAATCATAAGCCTTCCTGGTTTTATATTCTCCAAAGCTAACGTCCGGATCTATTTTTTTGTCCATGTCAATGATGTCTTCTATTTCAGAAGAGTCAGGAACTGCTTTTATTCCTTCAATGGCAAGAGAGTCTTTTTCAGTAAGGTGTTTTTTGGCTTGTATACTGTCTATCAGCTTTTGTTTTTCGACAGGTTTCATGACTTTTAAAAGGCTGGTCTTACTTTTTTCTGCAATATTTCCCTCTTTCGCAGAACCTATATCAACCATAGGAAACAGGGCAAAAACAAAAAATGTAATAAAACTGACAAAAATATAAAGCTTCACAGGAGGCACGAATTTTTGTCTTTTCCCTTCAAGATAAGTGTTCGTTAGTCTGCCGGGTTTAAATAACAAATTTTTTACGGTCCCCCAGAACTGACCGTCATAGTGCGTAAAATCTTCAACGAAATGGGTAAAAAGAAAATAAAAGGGCTGTCGTCTTTCAGTATTTTCCTGTCCGCAGTGAGGGCAGAACCTTTCTTCAACCTGATGCCCGCAGTTCAGGCAGGTTGTGTCTTCTCTTAGTTTTCCGTGGCTCATGAAATTATGGAATATGATTAACGCAAATATAATTATTTCAATGAAATTATAGTTATATCCAGGTATTTTACGGAAATCTTTAAAGTAAATTTAATAAAAGAAAGAGTTGAGGGAATAAACTCTTTGCTGTTTCATTGGTGTTTTTAGAATCTTCGAAGTGTTTTTTTCATCGGCTCATCAGTTCGCAAGATCTGTGCCAAAAGTATAAATAGTGTTAAAATCTATTGATAGCGGGGTGTAGCACGAAGATTATATAGATTAAATGAAATATGTTTTTTGGTTACGAAAATAATTTGTACCTTTGCACACCCTTTTAGGGGTAAATTATGTTTAATCTTTAACTAAAACGTGTGAATACATTAAGTTACAAAACTGTTTCAGCGAACAAAGCTACTGCTAATAAAGAATGGGTTGTGGTAGACGCTGAAGGACAGCCGTTAGGTAGATTAGCTTCTACGGTTGCAAAGATTTTGAGAGGTAAGCACAAAACGAACTACACACCTCACGTAGATTGTGGTGATAACGTAATCGTTTTGAATGCTGGGAAAATTACACTTTCCGGAAACAAGTGGGCTGATAAGACTTATATCTGGCATACAGGATATCCTGGTGGACAGAAGTCTATGACTGCGGCTGAACTTCAAAAGAAAGATTCTTTAAAGGTATTAGAGAAATCTGTAAAAGGTATGTTACCTAAAAACAGATTAGGAGCTGCTATCCTTAAGAACCTTTACTTATATGAAGGAACTGAGCACAAACATGAAGCTCAACAGCCAAAAACAATTAATGTTAACGAATTTAAATAATTAATTATGTCTATAGTTCACAAAATCGGAAGAAGAAAAACTTCTGTAGCGAGAGTTTATGTAAAACCAGGTTCTGGTGTTATTACAGTAAACGGTAAAGATGCTAAAGAATATTTCTCTACAGACGTGATGGTTTACAAATTAAACCAACCGTTTATCCTTTCTGAGACTGTTGGTCAGTATGACGTTACCGTAAACGTATTCGGTGGTGGAAATACAGGTCAGGCAGAGGCTATCAGATTAGGTATTTCTAGAGCTTTATGCGAAATCAACGCTGAGTTCAGATTAGCATTGAAGCCAGCTGGTTTACTTACAAGAGACGCAAGAATGGTGGAAAGAAAGAAGCCAGGTCAGAAAAAAGCAAGAAAGAGATTCCAATTCTCAAAACGTTAAGATTTCTCGTTGGCAGATGGCTTATGGCTACTGTCTACAGGAATGTATTAAATTTTTTTTAAACTTAATCTCGGCGAAAAGCCCATTGCCAAAAGCAAAAAAGCAGACCGCCAATTGCCCGTTACGTTTAGCATCCAAACGCTTCTCCCATCTAAAGAAGTTGTTGATTGTTTAAAAGACGGAAAGTAAACTAACAAAAACAGAAAACATGGCAAAAGCAAATGTAAAAGACCTTTTAGAGGCTGGCGTACACTTCGGTCACATGACTAGAAAGTGGAATCCAAATATGGCTCCATACATTTTTATGGAGAAAAACGGTATTCACATTGTAGACTTACATAAAACAGCAGTTAAATTGGATGAAGCGTGCAGCGCTTTAGAAAAATTAACTTCTGCAGGTAAAAAAGTTCTTTTCGTAGCTACTAAAAAGCAAGCGAAAGAAGTTGTTGCAAAACACGCTTCTGAACTTAATATGCCTTATATTACAGAAAGATGGCCAGGTGGTATGTTAACGAACTTCGTTACTATCAGAAAGGCTGTAAAGAAGATGAACTCTATCGACAAAATGAAAAAAGACGGTACGTTCGAAACTTTATCTAAAAAAGAAAGATTACAAGTTGACAGACAAAGAGCTAACCTTGAGAAGAACTTAGGTTCTATCGCTGACATGGTGAGACTTCCATCTGCTGTATTTGTAGTTGATATCTTAAGAGAACACATCGCGGTAACTGAAGCTAAGAAATTAGGTATTCCAGTTTTCGGTATCGTTGATACAAACTCTGACCCTAGAAAAGTTGACTTCGTTATCCCAGGAAACGATGATGCTTCTAAGTCTATTGATATGATCCTTAGCGTAGTTTCTGAATCTATCAAAGAAGGTCAGTCTCAAAGAAAAGCTGATAAAGAAAAATCTAAAGAAGAAGGAGAAAAAGTATCTGCTGATACAGATGCTGATTTCGATGCAGAATAATTGAAGATTTTCTTTAATATAGGAAAAACGCTGGATTTCGATCCAGCGTTTTTTTATTGTTTATATCAGAAATTATTTCTAAGGATACTAGTTTAGATTATATCTTCTATGCCTGAATATTAGTTTCGGGAGAGCGCTAATTAAGAGCTTTTAAACAGTGAAAAATACTTTTATACTTGGTCTACTGGAGTTTATTCTGAAAGCTTAAAAACAATGCTACAGCCATCAGCCATTACAATGGAGATCAGATATTCATTAAAAATAAAAACCTGCAGGATCTATGCAGGTTATTTATATATTAGTTTGAAAGTTTTATAGAATAAGAGGTTGTGACAAACTTTGTAGACTGGTAGACCGAGTTACAAAGCATACCCGATAATCTGTAATTTTGATTTTTCGGAACCATAGTATATCCTATTTTCCCTGCGCCAATGGGAATTTTCTTAAAAAAGTTACCTCCGCTTACCGTAAGCACCATATTACATGGAGACTTATTTTCTACAGAAATAGAAGTCCTGGGATTTTTAGGATCATCACTGTTGAGGAGATCATTAAGGACATCGGCTGTTTCCGGCTTATAAGTTTTTATAAGATCATTATATTCTCTTTCTGTATTGGCTCTGTTCCCCGAATTATTAGCAGGATAAGGGTAGGATGTCCTTCCCGGATAGCCCCCGTAATTCATATTACAGCTGGCAAGAATCAGCGAAATTCCGGTAAGAACTAATAGTTTTTTCATCCTATTTTATTTTTTGACTTTTGTTTTTTCTGTGATTGTTCCGTTATCGGCTCCTTTTGAATAGATTTCAGTTCAACGTTGGAGGGTTTCGGGTTGTCTACTGTTACAAATATACTTTTTTTAATGTCTTTCCGGGATGAATATTTCAGATCACAAGTATTGCTGCTTAATGTATATGAATCTTTTTTGAGCACAATGAAGTTTTCTGCATGGGCAGGAACAGCCAGATTATAAAATTCTTTTCCTTCTATCCGTAATACAATATTGCAGTCAGAATTATTTTTGAATAAGAGAATCGCTTCATTGCGGCTGATATCCTCATTAAACATAGCGTTCAGAAGCTTCACTGTTTTTTCCTTATGTTCGGCAGAGGTTTCAGCGATAAGCTTTTTAAACTCTTCCGCATCGTCAGAATTAGGATTCCTCATCGCACTCTTCGGAATATCGGCAATTACTGGCCTTGCTTCCATAGGTTTGGCGGTACGGGCTCCCTTTGTCCATTCCGAGTTTTTTAAAGCAATAAGCTTGGGTTTCAGCACCGTCCTTTTAGGGTCATCAGGGTGTGCGTTCTTCAGGTATTCTTCAATTTCTTTAATGTTTGTGCTTCTTAAAATATCTTTACTGCTTTTCTGAGCCTGTATAAAGCCCGGGATAAGAAATGTGAGGAATAAAATTGTTAGAAAATTTTTTTTCATCAGGTTTTTATTTCATCAGCTTATCCGGAATTTGATATAAGTAATGGTTTTTCCTTTTGCTGAGAACAGCTCTTCATAATACGTTTTGATATCTCTCAGATGCTCTGTATTAGGGTCATATTCCGGGGCGCCATAGATATCATGGTGGGCAGAGATGATCTCGTAACCTGCACCCTGTAAATATCCAAGCGTATACCCATGCAGGAATTCTGAATCGGTTTTCAGGTGAATGATTCCTCCTGGTTTCAGAAACTTTTTATATCGGTTTAAAAAATCCGGATGTGTTAATCTGTGTTTTGTTCTTTTGTATTTAATCTGTGGATCCGGGAACGTAATCCAAATTTCGTCTACCTCATTTTCTGCAAAGAAATAATCAACAAGTTCGATCTGAGTTCTCAAAAACGCTACATTATTCATGTTGTTTTCTACAGCTTCCTTCGCTCCAAACCAAAATCTTGCACCTTTAATATCTACTCCGATAAAGTTTTTTTCAGGAAATGTTTTTGCGAGTCCTACCGAATATTCTCCTTTTCCACAACCTAATTCCAGTACAACCGGATTGTCATTTTTAAAGAAATTATCTCTCCATTTTCCTTTTAGATCGAAGCCATTTAAAGCATCTTCTCTTGTTGGCTGGATTACATTCGGTAATATTTTGTTTTCTGCAAATCTTGCTAATTTATTCTTGCCCATTGAGTTATAAAATGAGTGCAAAAATAGTGAAAATTTATGGAGTCTCTATGTCTTTTGGTAGTAAAAGACATAGAGATCATATGCTTTTAGTTTGTATTATTGACGTCCCAAAGCCACCATAATGGGTCTTTCGATCGTTTTTTGTGAAGCATATTGAGCCCCGCAAACCAGACTGGTAAATAGATACTGTCCTTTTTCTATAACAATGGATCCTTCACCCTGAGCAGGAACTGCCAGTCTGTATTTGGTAGTTCCTACGCCTTCTATTCTTACAATGATATTACAGTCTGATTTATTTTGAATCAAAACAATGCATTCTTTAGCATTAGGATCATTATCAAATAAGGAATTTAATATTTTTACAGTCCTGTTTTTATGTTCTACAGGAGAAACAGCCATCAGCATATTGAATTCTTCTGCTTCCGCATTAGGAATTGCAGTATTGGCAGTGGTATTGACAACATATGTATTTTGAGCGGTACTCGGTGTATACACTGTAGTAGATTGTTTGGCAGCCAGCTCGGCCTTATATTTTGCAATCTGCTTTTGTTTGATGATCGCATTCATTTCATCAAAAGTAATTTTGGTAGAAGGTCTTCTTCTCAGCATCGCAAGCATTTCCTGCATATCTTTTACTTTTTGATCAGCTGGATGAGCATTTTTGATATACTCTTTCATCATTTCCATGACCCTGGGTTTCAGAACGGATCTTCGGGGATCATCAGGGTGGGCATCTCTCAAAAAGGCATTGATCTCGTAGATATTCTTACTTTTCAAAATATTACTGTAGTCTTTCCCTTTTTTTTGAGAAGACATAGCAACGAAAAACATACAACAAAGAAGTAAAAGTACTTTTTTCATTAATTAATATTAAATTAAAAATTTGGTGCTTCTCTTTTAATTTGTTTTCAGCGGTCGTAGTTTTATTTGAATAACGAAATACCAGTGTTTTTATTTTAAACACTTGTTTGTGAGATAAAATTACACATATTTTTGAAAATTGAAGAGTAATATATTGTAAAATTTGAATAATTCATAGTGTAGGTACTGTGGTAAATGGTAAGTTGGTTTTATTCTATCTAAGGAAAAGAAATTTTGAAAAGGAACACAGATGGACTAAAATCATTTTTACATTTCTATATTGCCTACATCATATATACGTCAAGCCCGCATAAAGCCTACATCATTTAATATACTTATCTAAATTATGGAAAATGCACTGCTAAATATATTTAGATTTGGTTTATCAATAGAAGGTTAATGAACAGGATAGACTTCTTGTTGCCTTTTTGAAAAAACTAAAATACTGACTTGTATGAAAAAATTATTACTTACTTTTTCGCTTTTATTAGCATCGTTTGGATATGCACAAACTTATTTTTCTGATAATTTTGATGATTTAGATATTACAGACTGGACTGTCTATGATCAGGATGGCGACGGGAAAAATTGGTATGACTTTAATGATACTCAGCAAAGCTATAACACAAATCCTGCGCTTGTATCTGTAGGAATTAACTCCCATCCGGATAATTATATTGTTTCACCGGTAATTAATCTGTCTACGGCGTCCTCCGCACAACTTAAGTATAAGGTGAAGGTATTACAAAATACAACTGAAACCTATTCTGTTTATGCTGCAACAACAAACAGTGTAGCCGCATTTTTAGCAAATGGACCTTTATTAACTGAAACTGTAAATAGTAACGGACCCATTAAGAAATATTATCTTAAAACCATTGATCTATCCGCATATGCGGGACAGCAGGTTTATATTGCTTTTAGACATAATAATTCTAATTTTTTAATGTTCCTGGATGATGTGAGCGTGACTGCTGTTCCTGCTACAGCACCTAATTGTTCTGCATTGATATCTCCTGCAAATATGGCAACAAGTGTGCATTATACTCCCTCAGCAAAATTAACATGGAATAGTCCTTCTACAGGGAGTATCGTTGATTCATATGATATATATATGGATCAAAACTCAAATCCAGGCACACTTATTTCCAATGTTATAACCGGTACAAGTTATGATGTTTCAGGTCTGATGCCATCTACAACTTATTATTGGAAAGCTGTACCCAAAAATACAGCGGGTAGTGCGACCGGATGCCCTGTCTATTCATTTACAACCCCTCCAACTGATTTTTGTAACGCAGGTACTAACCATCCTGTTTTTGCGAGAATAAACAATGTTACATTTGCTGATATCAATAACAATTCATCAAACGACTATGTAATAGGTTACGAAGATTATACATCCATAATTGGAAACGTTGTATTAGGTCAGGCTTATGATTTTTCGGCACTAAGTCTAAATCAAGGAATTTGGGATCAGGTTTTAGTTTGGATAGACTTTAATAATGATTTTGATTTTGACGATGCAGGAGAGAAGGTTTTAGAAACTGTTGGTAACAACCACACTCCTTTGGTTGGGCAGATTGCAATACCGCCTACTGCTACATTAGGAACAGTTCGTATGAGAGTAAGATTAAACAATGCGAATCTAAATGATCCAAATAATTATTCTAATCAAACTCCTTGTGGGAACGCAGCTTTTGGTCAGGTTGAAGATTATACCTTAAATATTGGTAATGTGTTGTCTGTCAAAGAATCAAGTAAAGTTTCAATTAAGGCATTCCCAAATCCGGTAACTGATATTTTACATATTGAATCACCCTCAAAAGTGAAATCGGTTTCTGTAGTAGATGCATCTGGTAAATTTGTCTCTAGTTATAAGCTCAATACTGCCAAATCTCAAATTAATTTGTCAGGATTGGTTCCGGGAATCTATTTCGTAAATATTGAAATGGAAGATGTAACCCAATCTATAAAAGTGATCAAGAAATAAAGTATTACTTGATAAAAAAAAGGCTGAATAGTTTATTATGCAAAGCAAATAAATATTCAGCCTTTTATAGTTATATTCTTGTCTTCTAAAATACTGATGGAGCGCGTTCTTGCTTACTTCATGATTTTTCTAGTTACCGCCTACAACGTCCTGAAGGTGCGAACTTCTAAGCCTTTTTTGATATATCGGAAGATATTTTTCAATAGGAATTTTCACTGCTTCAAAGTTGCCTGCCAACACGTAAGCCTGGATATTTTCTGAAGAATAAACAAACTGAAGGAAGTTGTCAATTAAGTTTTCCGGTATTTTAAATTTGACAAAATAATCTTTACCCAGATAATTTTTGATTTGTGCTACAGAACTGTTCATCCTCTCGTAGGCCTGATAACGCTGCTTTTTCTTTCTTTCTCCTGAAAGAATATCATAGATGCTTTCAAGGCTGAAAGTAAGTCCTCCATCCCGAAGTCCGGCAACAGGAAGTTCAGGAGGTGTTCCATCTCCTTTGGGCTCTGGAAGACCAATTACTTTTTTAAGCGCATAAGCTTTATCTTCTTTTCTTAAAGAGTTTACATCATACCTAAGGTTTCCGGTAGGTTTGAACCTGCTGAGAACAATTTCCTGAATTTCATAATAGGCGATTTTAAGCTCAACCAGATTTTTTTGTTCCATGGCTTGAGGGGTCAGTTTGATATCTTTTCTTTCGGTAACGATAGAGGTAAACCGAATGACATCCCCGGTGTTGGCCGGAATATTAAAATTACCATTGTAGTCCGTAAGAACGGTTTTTTGTGTATTCAAGTTGGTGACATACACCTGATTGAGATATAAAATAGAGTTGTCTCTCAGAAATACCTCCCCGGAATATATTTGTGCATTAATTTTTGCCAGAAAAACCAATAGCAGTAGAGTAAACAGTTTCTTCATATAATGCGCAAAATTACATAGAAATAAAGCAATTCTGTGTAGTTAGATGAAGAATAGTGGTTAAAGTTATATTAAACTTTGGGATTTAATTGTTAAGGAGTGTTAGAAACTTGTCATTCATTTAAAAAACAAAACATTTATAAAAATTCCGGAAGAAAGAAGTGCTGAATGTTCAACTGTTCTTTCTTCCGGGTTTCTGTTTTTATCTATGTTTTACAAGCAGCCAGCTTGTGTATTTTACCGTAAGGTTTGAGCCATATTCCGTCCAGGTGATAAAGTACCAGTAATTTGCTGTAGGAACATACCTGCCGCCAATTCTTCCATCCCAGGTGTATCTGTTTTCAGGAGTACCTCTGAAGACCTCTGCACCATACCTGTCAAAGATCCGGAAGACAAGATTGTCATTCTTCATTAAAGCAGAATAATCTATTACTTCATTATAACCATCGCCATTCGGAGTAATAGTATTGATCAGATTAATAATGGCAAATGGTTTTTTAACGTCCGCACACATTTTAGAATCTCTTACAAATACATTGTGTGCTCCTCTGGGTACATTGTAGAAAACATTGGAACTCTGCCATACCACACTATCTAAAGAATATTCATAAGGAGGTGTACCACCGCTTGCCCCAACTTTTACCGTTGTTCCATCAATTTCAATAGAGGTTATTATAGGAAGCGGCCATTCAGTAACATTTACATATTGCTTGTAAACACAGCCGTTGAAGGTAAGTTCTACCCAATAATTTCCTGGGGCAACGTTTGTAATGGAAGGAGTGGTTGCACCGGTGCTCCATAAGTATTTTTCAAACCCAGGCCCTGCATTAAGTGTGGTGGTGGTTTTCGGGCAAATTGCCTTGTCTTTTAAAATATCTGATTTCTTAGGTACTTTAATGTTGATTTTCAGAGTACCTACTTCAGGGCAGACTCCATTTTTTTCGAAACGGATATAATAGGTTTGTGAAGTTGTAATATTTACAGGGGATGAAACTGCATTCACATTATTCTGTGCATCTGCTAAAGTTGAATGAAAAGTGTAGGTTACATTCGGATCTAATGTAAACTGAGGGATAAACTGGGTTAAGTTTACACTTTTTATTCCATCCAGATCATCATCACAGGTACTTTCTGTAACGGTTTTGGTAATCAATGTTATTTTGGCTCCAATACTGAATTGTAAAGGTTTGATCACAGAAGCACATCCGTCAGGAGAATCTACTCTGATGTAAATGGTTGTGGTGGCTGTATAGCTCCAGTTGTTAGGAAGGGTATTGTTGTTTCCTGCATTGGCATCTGCAAGATTGCCATAGTATCTTACACTGGTAAAGTAATTCGGATTATTAAGTACAATTGGGGTTATATTGGAAAGTATAACTGTAACTGTTCCATCCAGATTATCATCACAGAAAACACCATTGTAGTTATCCAGTACAATTGCTTTATTAAAAAGAGATAGTGTTATCTGTGCAATATTTTTACAGCCAATATGATCATTAACAACTGCGTATACAATTGTTCCGTTAGTTGCGGTATAGGCGGTTGTGTTAGTTATCAATGCTGCAGCATTTTCATTCTGAGCATCCAGAAGGGTAGGGTAATAAGTAATGGTAACAGGTGAATTGCTGGTAACATTTGCTGTTGTCAGGTTAAAAGTTCCCTGCCCGTTAACGTCACAGGCAAATAATGTTGCATTCGTTACCGTTAGAGCCTGAACATTCAGGGTAACGGTTACTGTTTCACAATCCGGGAAGTCAGGATCGTCTCCGCAGAATGTATAAGTGAATGTATCTGTTCCTGTTGTACCCATGGTGTTTACAGTATAAGTAATAATACCGGTAGCAGGGTTTACAACCGCTGTGCCCAATGAAGGTGCTGTCGTAACAGCTACAGTACTTGGATTAGGAGTCTGTGATGAAGTACTGAATGCAGGAACTATGGTTTTAGCATTACAAACGTTATATGATGTATTGGTAAGTTTTGTACAGTTCAGAACTTTAAATTGCTCAGTAACCAAAGGGGCGCAACTTCCCATTGTTACAGAGCACGTGTAATATCCTGGTAATGTAGGGGTGATTGATGAAGTGGTGGCCCCCGGAACAATAACCCCGTTTCTATACCATTGATAGGTATCATAAATAAAAGGATCTACGGTAAGACTCATTCCTGGAATACAGCCGCCTCCGGATTGTAAAATAACAGGTTGTGTAGGAAAGCCGGCAAAAAAGCCTCCATATCCTACAGCATCACTGCCGGCAGTGATACCCGCCATAATTGCTCTATTTGAAACTACAGTAATTGTACCTGTTACATCGGGAATGCCATAGGTAACCCAATTCGTTGTGCCTGTCATATTGTAAGGGCCGGTTATTGCAGGAGGATTAGCTCCATTTACTGTAATAGTAGCGCCACGTTCTGTAATGATATTAAGTTTTGTAGGTATATTCAGCACTCCTCCGGGATTACCAATGGAATGAACAAAATTTTCATTAATAAGTCCAAGTTCATTAATTTGCTTTGGCAGGTAACAGTTCAAAGCAGGAATATAATTAAATCCACCGGTAGCCGTTTCATTTGCTGCATTTGAAACTCCTGCTAAAATTTGGTAGACATAAGCATTTTTTGATGTTTTGAGATATAAGTTATAATGTCCGTTGCCCTGAAGGATATATTTTGAGTCAGGAATCACAAAATATTTTCCTGCATTGAGGGTTGCTATAGGTGGAATTTCATTGTTTACAAAAATTTGAGTATTATCTTCAGTAGCAATTACAATAGCCCCTTCCATATGGGAGCCAATAGAACCGTTACCTTTTACAAGGGCAAATTCATTTCCAAGCATGTTGACAGGTACTGCCTGATCCATTAAAATATCTGAACCAGCTGGATGATTTCCTGCATATTGACCGTTAAAATTTCCATTGGTAACATTGATGGGTTTGGTTGAAGTAATTTTAGCCCCAATAAAACCATCAAAGTTTGTTGTTATGTTTCCAATCCCATCAATAATATAGGATTGTCCTTTATTTAAAGTGAAAGTCATTGTAGGATTGGTTGCCCCAGTTGTTCCATTTGAAAACTGAACGGTAGGACTGTACCCAGAAATAGTAACATTGGTATTATCTTCAGTTGCCAGTACGCTGGTCATGAAATTCAGAATGGAATTGCTCACTGTAATAGGAGTGGAAGCTGCGTAAAACTTCAGTCCTGTGGAAGAAATTCCTTTGGAAGTAATAATTTCTCCATGGTTGAATACTGAGAATCTTAAATTGGCGTAAAAAGGGAATTCTGCTTTAAGGTATAATCCTTTTGTTGTAGGGGTAAATAAATCGGCCTGCAGTTTGGTAATAATATAAGTCCTTAATACATCAAATTTCTGAGGGTTATTTTTGCTGATATTTACTGTTCCAATCAGAACATTATTATTGTAAATGCTTACAGGAAAAGGAGTTGTTCTGTTAGTAGATAAATAAAGTTTCTGATAAGGATTGGGAGCGCCTGTTCTGTCTATCATTGGAGCAAACCAATGCTCTCGGTCCAACTGAGCAAAAGCAAAGGTGAAAATACAAAGCATAAACAGAAAACATAAAATTTTTTTCATTCAGCGGTGGTCTTTACCACAAATTTAGTGATAAAAAGTATTAAATTATTGAAAATAGAACAAAAAAAATATGATTTTGAAATTGTGGTTAAGAAGAGTTTAAATTTTTATTATTTTTTTGTTTTTTTATATGATCACTAGGCGAACTTAATCAAGCCGTTAACAAAAATGAGCCACGAGAAAATACTTGTGGCTCATTCAATATAGTTTTAATTTAAGTATTACTCTCTGTTCTTAACGAGAATCCAGCCTGAATACTTTATTGAGGTCTGCTTGGCATCAGGCTCGTTCCAGCCTAACTCATACCAATAGGTCCCTGTAGTAACTCTTCTGCTGCCGTCGGCGGTTCCATTCCATTTGTAACCGTTGGATTTATCAGCCTGAAAAATTTTACTTCCATATCGGTCAAAAATACTAAAGACCAGGTTATTCTTAACAGCTAATGAAGAATAATCTACAACATCGTTTACTCCGTCATCATTGGGTGTAATTACATTGATCAGGTTCGGGATTGTGATATCCACTTTTATCGGGTCACAATTATAACCGTCTTTTACATAGATGCTGGCGTTTCCTCTATTGATATTGGTGAATACATTTGAATCCTGCCAGTTGATATTATCCATGGAGTATCTGTATGGTGAGGTACCTCCTATAACATTCACTGTTATTGTTTTGTTTGAGATATCGATATTTGAAATTACGGGTTGTTCCGACGCATATACCTTTACCGTCTGCAGTGTAGTGCATTCTCCGGTTTTTATTTTTACCCAGTAAACTCCAACGCCTACGTTCTCAATTGTTTGAGTAGTTGCTCCGGTACTCCATTCATAATTGGAGAATCCTGGTCCGGCATCAAGTGTTGTTTTTCCTTCCATACATATGATTTTATCTGTCAGTACGTCAGATTTTGCAGGAGGTAAAACAACAAGAGTTACCATGGCTACTCTATAACAGCCACTCCCGTTGATTACTTTTATGTAAACAACTCCATTAGGTGCGATGTAATTGGCAGGAGTTAAAATTTCATTCGTTCCTGCATGGGCATCAGCAAGAGAAGGATAGTATTTCCTGGTAATTCCGGTAGCTAAGGTTACATTCACATGGGTGAGATCAAATAATCCTGTGGCTGGATTGGCTTCAAGGAAGCAGGTTCTTATTAAGGAATCATTTACTACCGGACTTTCAGATACAGTCAGGTTTAAAGTAACTTCTTCACAGTCTGTAAAATCAGGATTGTTTCCACAGAATTTATAAATGATCTTGTCCGCACCAATATAGCCGTAAGAAGGAGCATAGCTGATTACTCCTGTAGCTGGATCAATAACAGCATTTCCATGAGCAGGAGGAGTAATGATTGTTACAGTTCCTGGTACTACTGTCTGGGTAGAGGTTGAGAATGTGGGTACAATCTCTTTTACTCCGTCACATATAGTTTCATTGATAGTTGTCTCCTTAAGGCAGGTATAAACTTTATACATAGGTGTAACGACTGGCGGACATGAGCCAACCGTAATTTTTACGGTGTAATTTCCTGATTGTGTTGGAGTATAGGAATAACTTGTTGCACCCGGAATCGGATTGTTTCCATTATACCATTGGTAGCTGTCAAAACTGTCATCAACTTGCAGCATAATTCCCGGAATACACTCTCCGGTAGTTTTTGCAATAACCGGAATAGAAGAAAATCCGGCAAAATAGCCACCATATCCTACAGCTCCACTTCCTCCTGCAATTCCTGCAGTGACAGCCTTAGTGGAAGTTACTGTTACATTTCCCGTAATGTTTGGAACTGAGTAAGAAACCCAATTGCCGGTTCCGCTTACCGGATAAGGTCCCTGAGTAGCAGGAGGAGTACTTCCATTAACCATAATGGTTGCTCCGGTTTCTGTTAGTATGTTTAATTTTACAGTATTGACCGTAGGGGGAAGGATGTTAATCATTCCAATTTCGTCAATTTTTCGGGGTAAAAAGCAATTAAGAGGAGGAATATAATTGAATCCACCTGTTGCAGCCCATGAATCATTGGCAACACCTCCCAGCAGTTGATATACATAAACATTTTTAGTCGTTCTGATGTACATGTTGTAATGATTATTACCCTGATTGATGTAATTTGTATTTGATGCTTCATTAACCCTGTAACTTTGTCCTTCACTAAGCGTGGCTGCGGGTGTAGCTGAATTATTGATGAATACCTGAGTATTGTCTTCTGTTGCAATAATTAATGCATCTTCAATCCGTTCACTGATATTAGCATTTCCTTTTACCAGCACAAACTCATTACCCAATCTGTCCACCGGAACTGACTGGTCCATCATAATATCCGTTCCGAAACTTGTAGTAGAACTGGTATTCAGAGAAAATTGCCCGTTGAAATTACCATTGGTCACTGAAATAGGTTTGTCTGCAGTAATTTTTGCACCGATAAAACCTTTGCGGTTTCCAATTTCGTCTCCGTCACCTTCAATGATGTATGATTGTCCCTTATTGAGGGTAAAGTTTATTGTAGGATTTGTGGTGCCTGTCATATTATTGGAGAATACTACATTAGGAGAATATCCGGAGATTGTAATCTTCGTATTGTCTTCTGTAGCTAATATCCCCGTAGTAAAATTTAGGCCAGTATAGTTGGGTTCTGTTATGGGAGCTGCTGCTACATAGAAAAGTTTACCAATTCCTGCTTTCCCTTTAGACGTTAATATTTCTGCATGATTAAGCGATGAAAATCTGAAAGTTACAAAATAGGGTTTGGTGCCTGTTGTATGCAATCCCATTTTGACAGGTTTGAATAAATCTGCCACGGATGTGGTTATCATATTTTGAAAAGGTACATCGAAGACTTGTGGATTTCCCTTACTGACCGTAACGGTACCAATCAGAATATTATTGTTGTAGATTTCTATGGGAAAAGGAGTTACAGAATCTGTGGAAAAGTATAACCCTTGCTGCTCAGCATCGTTTGTATTTCTTTTCATCATTGGGGCAAACCAATGATCTGTATCTCTTTGTGCAAATGACATATTCATGGTGAATAAAGTCAGTAGAAAAATACATGCCTTTTGAAGGAACATATTGGTAATACGCTCTTTCCTCGAGAATAATTTTTTCATCATATCTTTTGTGTTTTTTATAATTAATTTTCATGTGTATGCAGATAATAACTGCAATAAGGGAAAGGAATTTAGGATAGTAACATTTTGAAATGCTGCTTTTAAAAAACAGATTATTGTGATAAAATGTTAATATCAGTTTTTTGAAAAAAGGGTTCTTATAAAACTTAAAACAATGTTCCAGCTCAATCAGAGTAATGTTGGAAGCTTTGTCAGGTTAATAAGTAGAGCGGCAATCCTAATAGTAATATTGTAATCATTTTTTTATCAGTTTGGGTTATTCGTTGCAAATATACTATAATAAACAAGTTTTTTGTGATTATTGTAATTAATTAGTTGTTTTTGTATTTAATATTATGTTATTGTTTTGTTTTGTTGAAAAAATAATTAATAATTACTTTTTTTATTGTAAATTTTTTATTGTTTTTCTTCTTCACATTAATGTGGAATAAATGATTTTGTGATGATATAGGCTTTATATGACTCAGCACTCATATTTATACTTTACTTAGATGGGAGAGTTACGTAATAAAATAGGCCACGATTATAAAATCGCGGCCTATGAAATATAGTTTTAAACTAATTATTACTCTCTGTTTTTAACAAGGATCCAACCAGTATATTTTATTGGAGTCTTTTCTTTGTTGGATTCATTCCAGCTGATATGGTACCAGTATGTTCCTGTTCCCAGTTTTTTATCAAAGTGTTTTCCATCCCATCTGTAGTTGTTGAATCTGTTTCCGGTAAACACCATATTTCCATATCTGTCATACACAACAAAGCTAAGATTTTCTTTGTAAGCAAGCTCACTGTAATCTATATAATCATTTACATTATCTCCGTTAGGTGTAATCGCATTTAGCAGATTAGGAATGGTTACTTCTACAGCAATAGGAGTACAGTTATAAAAATCTTTAACATAGAAAGTGTGCTGTCCTCTTGTTAAACCTGTAAAGGTACTTGAATCCTGCCAGTTTGCAGTTCCATCAACTGCATATTGGTAAGGAGCTTTACCACCGCTTACAATTACAGTTGCTGTATTATTGTTGATCTCAATGGTTTGAATTACGGGATCCTCCACTTTTTTAACTTTTACAGTTTGTGTAAGGAAACATCCGTTTTTACCAAGAATTACGGTGTATTCACCAACACCAACATCTCTGATGCCTGACGAGGTAGCTCCTGTGCTCCACTGGTATGAATCATATCCGGGACCAGCGTCCAGGTTAGTTTTCGCATCCATACAGATATACTGATCTACAAGGATTGGAGACTTTTTAATTGGAAGTACAATTAATTCAATTTTTGCATTGGCCGTACATCCCTCAGCAGTTGTTACTTTCACATATACAAATCCTCCTGTTGAAGGGAAGTTTTCTGGTGTTGTAATTTCATTGATCCCTGCAGTAAGGTCATTCAGGGTACGGTAGTATTTTTTTGTAACAGCATTATAATCTGTAACCTTTGCTTTGGTAAGGTCAAAATAAGCGTAAGGTGCTACATCATACCAGCAAGCCTTAATAGAAGTATCAGTTACGATGAATGGTACTACAGTAAGGTTGAGTGTTACCTGTTCACAATCTGTAAACTCAACAGAGTTTCCACAGAATTTATAAACGATTTTATCAGGTCCTAAATATCCCGGATTAGGTGTATAAGTAATCGTTCCGTTTGGATTAACTACAGCTGTTCCTTTGGTAGGCGGTGTTAAAATTACTACTGTACTTGGAACCACAGTCTGAGTGGAAGAAGTAAAGGCCGGGGTAATAATTTTAGTAGAACAAGCATTAAGAGCCTGTGTAGTTTCTTTTAAACAGTTTTGTACTTTATAGATAGGAGTTGTCACAGGAGGACATGTTCCCATTGTTACCTTTACGGTATAATTTCCTGATTGTGTAGGAGTATATGTATAACTTGTAGCACCTGGAATAGCAACTCCGTCACGGAACCACTGATAGGTTTCATATCCATCGTCTACCTCAAGAACGATTCCCGGAACACATTCACCTGTCTTTTTCGCAATTACAGGGATTGATGAGAATCCGGCAAAGTACCCTCCGTACCCTGCAGAACTATATCCTCCGTTGATACCTGCTGTTACAGCTTTTGTAGAGGTAATCTTAATATTTCCGGTTACACTGTTGATTGCATATGTTACCCAGTTGGTATTTCCTGCCAATGGATACGGCCCGGCCTCAGGTAAAAGAGGTGCGTCATTTACCATGACAGTAGCACCAGCTTCTGTTAGGATGTTTAATTTTACTACAAGATCACTTGTTGTCATGCTGGCTCCTCCTACTCCAAGAGGCATTTCATTGATCTTTCCGATTTCATCAATTTTTCTTGGAAGGAAACAGTTTAATGGCGGAATATAGTTGAATCCATTGGTGGCATCACTTAATAATACTCCAATAAATTGATATAAATATACATTTTTGGTTGTGGAAATGAACATGTTTGAATGTCCTGATGTCCCCTGAGCAACATAGCTGGTTTCATTAATTCTGTACCATTCTCCGGCAGCAAGTGTAGCAACAGCAGTACCTCCGCCATTTAAATATACTTCGGTATTATCTTCAGTGGCCACAATAAGACCACCCTCCATATTTAAGGTAGGAGCTGTAGATCTTGTTTTTACTATGGCAAAAGTATTTCCAAGTCTGTCAACCGGAACCGATTGATCGAGAACCGGATCACTTCCTGTTGTTGAAGCAGAGAAGTTGGCATTACAGCTTCCATTGGTCAATGTTACTGGTTTGGTTGCAACTATTTTGGCACCAATAAAACCTGTTTTGTTTCCGGACTGAGAGCCGGATCCTGCAAGAATGAAAGATTGTCCTTTTTGTAAAGTAAAAGTCTGAGTATTTCCAGTTGGGCTACCGTTAATAAAAACTACTCCGGCAGTTGGGTTCCATGATACTGTTACATTCGTATTGTCTTCCGTGGCAAGAACACCTGCTGTAAAATTCTGAATACTACTGGTATTGGTATTAGGAGCAGCGGCAACGAAAAATGTTTTTCCAATTCCAGCCTTTCCTTTACTGGTAATTACCTCCCCGTGAACACTCTGAGCTAGTCTTAAACTGCAGTAAAAAGGTTTGATCGCTTTTAAATAAAGCCCTTTATTACCCACAATGAATGCTTCGGTAGATGTTCCTGTGGAAATAAGGCTATTGGTAACCTTATAAGTTTGTGGGTTACCTTTACTGATGGTAACAGTGGTAAGCGGAATATTGTTGTTGTAAATAGTTACATCAAAAGGGGTGGGGGAATCAGTAGAAAGGTATATCATATTGGTATACCCTCCAACACTGTCATAATAAGGAGCAATCCAATGCTCGGTATCCCTTTGTGCAAAGAGTGTATTAATTGTTAAAAAAATTAATACCAAACTGAGTAGAAATCTTTTCATGAGTATGGAATTAGGATTTCTACAAAAATAAAATAAAAAATGAAATACTTTTAATAAAATTTAAATAAATGTTAAATATAAGCCTTCGATTTTTAATCAAAAACCCTGTTAGGTATGAAACTGGTAATTAACTCTTGAGCGTAACCATGGTGATTATCTGCTAATAATTCTTTTTTGAGTGAATTTTTTAGTGTGTTAATTTTTTCAGATATATGACCACATTGTTGAGTGAAAATAATGGTAATAAAAAATCCCGGTGAAATTTTCACCGGGACTCTATATTCTTTTGAAACAGTCAGCTTATAGGCTTACTCTTACAAATCCTGTTACTTTTAAGTCTGCGTTTACAGATTTTACGTAATCAGCAACTGAGATACTACCGTCTTTAATGAAATCCTGGTGTACCAAAGTGTTGTCTTTGTAGAATCTCTGCATTTTACCTTTCAGGATATTGTCGATAATGTTTGCAGGCTTACCTTCTTCAGTAAGTTTGTGTCTTTCGATTTCCAACTCTCTGTCGATAGTTTCCTGAGAAACTGCAGTTTCGTCAAGAGCAATTGGGTTCATTGCAGCAACCTGCATAGAAACAGCTTTAGCAGCTTCTTCAGCTCCATCTACTTTTGCAGAAAGAGAAGTGATAGCAGCAATTTTGTTTCCAGCGTGGATGTAAGCTCCTAAGAAATCTCCCTGGATTCTTTCGAAAGATCCGATTTCGATTTTCTCACCGATAACTCCTGTTTGCTCAACTAATTTCTCAGCAACAGTGATTCCGTGGAAATCTGTAGCTAAAAGCTCTTCTTTAGTAGCAGCGAAAATAGCCATTTCTGCTAATTCGTAAGCTAGCTCAACGAATGCTTCGTTTTTAGCAACGAAGTCAGTTTCACAATTTAAAGAAATTACAGCACCTAAAGTGTTGTCTTCGTTTACTCTTGCGATTACTGCCCCTTCAGTAGACTCTCTGTCTGCTCTGTTAGCAGCAACTTTTTGTCCTTTTTTTCTAAGGATATCTACCGCTTTTTCGAAGTCTCCTTCAGCTTCAACTAGAGCTTTCTTGCAGTCCATCATACCTGCACCTGTTTGGTTTCTTAATTTAGCTACGTCTGCAGCAACTGGTGTATAAGACATAATATCTATTATTTTTTATTTAAGATTAGTATTAATTTTTAGCTTAATTTTAGAGCAGTGCAAAGATAATGATTTTAATGATAAACTAAAAAATGACTTTTCACGTTATTAATATATTTAATACTATTTTAAAGGTTTGATTAATGAAAAAAATCTTCTTCCTTCTATTTATATGCATTTTTGCTCTAGGTTTTTCTCAAAAAAAGAAAAAAACAAAATCTAAAGCTGTTGTTGAAAAAGAAACTGTAATCATCTATACCGAACAGGAAGCTGAGATCTCAAAAGAGGCAAGAGTAATTGCCGGTTTTTTAAAACAGAACCCCGGACACGCCAAAACAGACTATTTTAAAAGAAGGCTGATTGATATTATTATGGCAGATAATTCACCTGAAGCAAAACCTACCATTAAACCAATTAGTAAGGAGAAAATAGAAAATATCGTTAAAAATAATGAGCTGAATAGCGGTAAAACAGTAGCTGTTAATAAAACTAATACTGTTAACGGCAAACCTGTTTCTAATAATACAGCCGCTGCTATTGAAGCTTTAAAAGAAGAAAGAAGAAGTACCTCTTTTGCTTCAACAGGTTCTGCAGGCTCAGCAAAAAGTGCCGGAAGTTCTAAGTCTGGACCAAGTGAGGAAAATAAAAGGACAGCAGCGATGCTTACCCATCTTTTTAATAATGATTTGAATAAGAATGAAGCGTATGTGAATATCAAAAACAGATCGGCCTGTAATCTTATTGTAAAAATAAGTGGAAAAAAATATTATAATCTGACTGTTCCTGCAAGAGGGGAGAATTTTATCCTGGTTGATAAAGGGGAATACGTAATGACCACATCAGTCTGTGATGCAAAATATTCTTCTGTGAAGAAAATTACTCAGGATATTGAAATTGCACTGAACGTTGCAGAATAGATAAAAGAGAAGAAAACTAAAGAAAAAAGGTTAAGAAGAAATTCTTAACCTTTTTATTTTTTATCCTTTAAACTGACCCATTGCAATGAATTTGTCCTGTCTTTGGGTTTCAAGCTCCTGTCCTGTAAATTTGGAGAAAGCTTTGATATTTTGTAAAATTGAATTTTTCAAGTTCAAATAAGTGGTCTCCTGATCATAATGAGCACCTCCAAGTGGTTCCTCAATAATTCCGTCAATGAACTTTTCTCTTAAAGCATCTGCCGGAGTAAGATTTAATGCATTGGCTGCATCTTCTTTATGATCCCAGTTTCTCCATAAGATAGAAGAACAGCTTTCCGGTGCAATTACTGTATACCATGTGTTTTCCAGCATGTATACTTTATTTCCTACACCTATTCCCAATGCTCCACCGCTGGCACCTTCTCCGATGATGTATGTGAAGATTGGAGTTTTCAGCTGTACCATTTCAAAAATATTTCTTGCAATAGCTTCTCCTTGTCCTCTTTCTTCAGCTTCCAGTCCCGGATAAGCTCCCGGTGTATCTACTAAAGTTACCACAGGGATATTAAATTTTTCAGCCAGCTTCATTAATCTTAAAGCTTTTCTGTATCCTTCCGGATTGGGCATCCCAAATCTTCTGTGCTGTCTTTCTTTAGTTGTTCTTCCTTTTTGAGTCCCTATGATCATCACTTTCTGACCATCAAGGGTAATCAATCCTCCAATCATTGCCGGATCATCAGCGAAATTTCTGTCTCCATGAAGTTCTAAGAAACTGCCTTTGTCTGCCATTCCGTTGATATAATCCAATGTATAAGGACGATCCGGGTGACGGGACAGTTGTACTCTTTGCCAAGGCGTAAGATTTGAATAGATTTCTTTTTTCTTTTCTAAAATCTTATCCTCAATCTGGCTGCATGCTAATTTTACATCAACACCACTTTCTTCTCCTACTAAAGAACACGTCTGGTATTGATCCATCAATTCTTTGATAGGAAGTTCGAAACTTAAATATTCCATTTCTTGAAGTAAATTAAATCTTTCAAATGTATGAAAAATTATGGTTATTCTATTTAAAATTATTTATAGCATTGTTTATTCTGGAGATACTTTCCTCTTTACCAAGGGTTTCCAGAATGTCCGGAACGTCCGGTCCTTTTAATTCTCCTACTAAAGATAGTCGCAATGGCATCATTACTTTACCCATTCCTAATCCTTTACTTTCAGCGAAATCATGCATTGCCTGCTTTAATGTTTCAGCAACAAAGTCTGTAGCTTCAAATGCAGCGGCCAATTCTGTTAAAATTGCAGATGTTTCATCGTTCCATGCTTTCTTAGAAGCCTTTTCATCATAAGAAACCGGAGCTTCAAAGAAGAATTTTCCATTCTCATAGATGTCTTTCGGGAAAGTAGCTCTTTCTTTCATCAGATGAATTACTTTCAATAGTTTTTCATCAGATGCACCGGAAAGATCAAGATCTGTATTTTTCAGGATCTTAAGAAGCTCTTCATCAGATTTCAACTGAATATATTGGTGGTTGAACCACTCTGATTTTTCTTTACTGAATCTTGCTCCCGCTTTATGTACTTTGTGAAGGTCAAATTCCCTGATCATTTCATCCAAAGGAAGTATTTCTTTATCATCGGCAGGAGACCATCCTAATAAGGCAACCATATTAATGAAAGCATCAGGAAGATATCCGTTTTCTCTGTATCCTTTAGAAACTATCCCTGTAGCAGGATCTTTAAAGTCAAGAGGGAATACCGGGAATCCGAATTTATCTCCGTCTCTTTTGCTTAATTTTCCTTTTCCTTCGGGCTTTAAAATTAAAGAAAGGTGTGCAAACTGTGGTGCTTCCCACTGCATTGCTTCATATAATAAAGTGTGAAGTCCTAAAGATGGCAACCATTCTTCTCCACGGATAACGTGAGAAATTTCCATTTCGTGGTCATCAATGATGTTCGCAAAATGATAAGTAGGCATTCCGTCATTCTTTACCAGAACTTTATCATCTAAAGTATTGGTATTAACTGAAAATTTTCCACGGATAATGTCCTCAAGATTTAATACTCTGTCAACAGGCATTTTAAATCGTACCACGTAGGGTGTTTTTTCATCCAATAGCTTCTGAACTTCTTCTTCAGAAAGAGCAAGACTGTTTCTTAAACGGTTCCTTGTTTTGTTATCATATGAGAAAACATCACCTTTCGCTTCATATTCTGCGCGTATTGCATCCAGTTCTTCAGCTGTATCAAAAGCAATGTATGCATAATCTGTCTTTAGGATCTGTTCTGTATATCTGTCGTAGATGTCTCTTCTTTCAGACTGTCTGTAAGGAGCGAATTTTCCTCCTTTTTTTGGACTTTCATCAGGAATGATTCCGCACCATTCTAAAGCTTCTTCAATATATTCTTCAGCTCCTTCTACATATCTGGCTGTATCTGTATCTTCAATTCTCAATACAAATTCTCCCCCTTGATTTTTAGCAAAAAGATAATCATATAATGCGGTTCTTACGCCTCCCAAATGTAATGGCCCTGTAGGACTTGGAGCAAAACGTACTCTTACTTTCTCCATTTCAATTTAAATTTTTGCAAATTTACTTAAAATTATGCGTTTAAGAGATGATTTCTGACGGCGTATTGTTTTTTAATCCTGACTTTTTTACTTATTTCCAAAGATTTTCGATAAATACGGTTTTTAAACTTCCGATTTTATTTTTAGGATTATATTTTTTTTATTCATGAGGCATAATTTATGAATGGTTGGTTATGAAAAATGAACTCATAAATAACAAGTGTTAAGTTTGATGTGTGAATTTGTTTTTAAATGTATGTAAGTTTCTTCTTATAAATTGTATTTTTTAATTAAATCACAAATTAGTGATTGTAAAAATGTTTATTCATGGTATTTTAACAGTATATTAAAATCACCAATAAATGATATATGTCAGTTGTTCGTATTGTATTTCACCTAATAATGAAGTTTATATTTGTTGAAAATTTTTAAATAATACTATGAAAAAACAAATTTTATTTAGCTTCAGTGCAGCACTGATGCTTCTCATGGGATCATGTTCTTCGGAAGATCTGAATAACGAATCTGCTCCTGATAGTCCGGCAAAAACTAATCGTTTGTCGGCAGCAAAATTTGCAGGAGACGGTGTTTATGATGTTTTAGGACACGGTTTTAATGCAGCAGGGGAATATGCCAATGCTAATTCTGCAGGATTTAAAGTAATTGATATTGATCGTTTCAATTCTGAACAGGCAGGAAGATTGCTTTCTGAAAATACCAATACCCAACAGTACGTTGAAGAATATGGAGAAAATGCAGAAACCTATTCTAAAATGGTTTCCACAAAAGTAGAGGCAACTGCAGGAATTCCTTTATTTAAAAAAACAGTGTCAGTAGGATTTAATTCTGCGGTGACTACCAACCATAAATTTGATGCCAAATATATTTATGGCAGTTACAATCTTATCATTAAGCAAAAAAGATTAAGATTCAACGCTACTACAGATATGTTAGCGGATTATGTAACTCCGGAATTTACCCAGGATCTGCAAACGAAAACTCCTCAGCAGATTGTACAGGATTACGGAACCCACGTTATGATTGATATTTATACAGGAGCTAAGATGGATATCATGTTCCAGTCTGAAACAACTAACGAAAGCCGTGACCGTGCCGCGAGAATTGGAGTAAAAGTGGGGGTGAAATCTATCTTTGATGTAGATGTAACCAACGATGTGAATACTTCGGAATCATCTATGAATTATTCTAAGAAATTATCCTATAGAACAAGAGGAGGAGATCCTTCAAAAGGTTTGGTTGGAGAATTGAATCTGGATCAGAATACTCCGAAAATTAATATTTCAAACTGGCAAAACAGTTCTACAGCCAGTAATTCGGTATTGGTAGAATTCGGAAATAATGGGCTTGTTCCTATCTATAATCTGGTAAAAGATGCCACTAAAAAAGCTCAGCTTAAAGCTTATGTTGATCAGTATTTAATTGATAACCAGATTTCATTGGAGTACAATACAACCATGCTATATGGTTACCAGAATCAGGCAGACAGTAATCATTATTTTACTTTTAATACGAACCTTCAGCCATCTTCTTACTGGACTAATGAAGGGCCGACATTTAAAGTTTTTCAGTACAAAGCACCTGAAACAGTTCCTATTTACTGCTATAAAAGTACTTCAGGAGCTGATCATTACTTTACCCAGGCAAGTACATTACAACCATCTTCCTATTGGAATGTTTATATGGGGGTAGCATTCTATGCTTATAAAGAGGCGGGAGCCGGAAGAATTCCTGTATATAGCTATAAAGCTAAAAACGGATCGGATCATTATCTTTCAGTGTCACCTAATTTAGGTCCTGCAAACTATTGGAGTATCAGAGAAGGCATCGCTTTCTATATTCCAGCTAATTAATTTTTGGATTTATATAAATCAATTTGGTTATATAAGTGGAGTCGGTAATTCTGACTCCACTTTTTATTTATCATTAAATAGAGAGTGAGTTTGATGTGAAAATAATAAGAGTAATCATTTATTTTAATTATTTCTCTATTGTGTGATGTTAAAGCTGTTTATTAATAGCATTTTAATTGATTGTTAAATTCACTAATTAATGATATATGTCATTAATAAATTATTTCTTCACTTGGTGATGAATTTTATATTTGCAAAAACTTATTTAATAATCTATGAAAAAACAAATTTTATTTTGCTTCAGTAGTTTACTGATGCTTTTTATGAGTTCGTGTTCTTCTGAAGATCTGAATTCAGAGATAACGCCTGAAAGCCCAGCGGCAAAGGCTAACAACAGAATGTCTGCAGCCAAATTTGCAGGTGACGGGATTTATGATGTCTTAGGACATGGCTTTAATGCTGCAGGAGAATATGCTAATGCCAGTTCTGCAGGATTTAAAGTGGTTGATATTGATCGTTTCAAAGCTGAACAGGCAGCAAGACTGGTTTCTGAAAATACCAATACTCAGGAGTATGTTGAAGATTATGGAGAGAATGCAGAAACTTACTCCAAAATGGTATCTACAAAAGTAGAGGTGACTGCAGGAATCCCTTTATTTAAAAAAACACTTTCGGTAGGATTTAATTCTGCAATTACTACCAATCATAAATTTGATGCCAAGTACATCTATGGTAGTTACAATCTTTTGATCAAGCAGAAAAGATTAAGATTTAATGCAACAGCAGATATGTTGGCTGATTATATTACGCCTGAATTTGCACAGGATTTACAGGTAAAATCCCCACAACAAATTGTACAGGATTATGGGACTCACGTAATGGTTGATATTTATACCGGGGCAAAAATGGATATCTTATTCCAGTCTGAAACAAGAAATGAAAGTCGTGACCGTGCTGCGAGAATCGGAATAAAATTGGGAATGGCTAAAATTTTTGATGTTGATGTTCAGAATGATGTCAATACATCAGAATCTGCCATGAACTATTCTAAAAAATTGTCATACAGAACAAGAGGAGGAGATCCTTCAAAAGGTTTGATTGGGGAACTTAACCTTGATCAAAACACTCCGAAGATCAATATAGCAAACTGGCAAAACAGTTCTACACCCAATAATTCTGTATTAGTGGATTTTGGAAATAACGGTTTAGTATTTATTTTTGATCTGGTAAAAGATCCTGCTAAAAAAGCAGAGCTTAAATCTTACGTTATCCAATACCTTATCGATAATAAAGTAATGCTGGATTATGTTCCGGTTCCAATTTATGGATTTTATAGCGGTTCAGATAGAGATCATCTGCTTTCTACATGGGCTGGAACTCCTAATAATTATCAGGCGGAAGGTGAACAGTTTAAAGCGTATAGCTATAAAGCACCTAATACAGTCCCTGTCTATCAGTTCTATAGTGCAAATGACAGGGATCATTATTATTCCACGTATCAGGGAACACCATGGAATTATACCTATGAAGGCATAGCTTTCTATGCAACAATGGATAGCACAAAAAAGCCTATTTATCAATTTTACAGCGGCAGCGACAGAGATCATTACTACAGTACTTATCCGGGAACACCTAATAACTATGTTGCAGAAGGAATTCCTTTTTATGCTTATTAACTAAATAATATTAATATTTTACAACAAAGAAATCGCCTCAATTTTGAGGCGGTTTCTTTTATATAGTAAAGAAAAAGATATTATTTGTGGAAAATTTTATAAGTAATATTAATTTAAGAATAATGTTTCTATGTTCTTATAGTTGAAAATCTACTTTCTTGTAGTTAAAAATGTATTTTTGTAACTTATAAGTTTAGTTGATCAATGAAAAGCTTTTTTGCTTGTCAGAATCTATCTCATAAGCTACAGAAATAAGATTATATACTTTTATTACTGTTATGGAGAAAGGTTAAAACTAAATAATTTAACGTACTAACAAATGAAAATTATTTTCCACGAAAATCAATTATGCTATAGAGGGACTTCTAATGCTCTTTTTGATTATGCTTATTATAATGAGGAAATGCTTGGCAACGAGTCGATGATTCTTTATCCTGAAAACAGTCCGAATAACGCTGAAGAAGCTATTGAACGTTTTAAAAAAAGGTTTAACGTTGTTGGATATAGTGATATCAGGGAAAGAGATGAAATCATTAAAAAGGCAAATGCAGATCTTTTTTATGCAATAAAATCAGGAGAAAGAGAAACAGATACTCCACATGATCTTATAAAAACGGCTATTCATGCAGTTTTTAAATATAATGAACCTTACGGTGATGTTTATGCCTATGTCTCTGAATGGCTGGCAAAAACAATGAGCGGCGGAAAACTTCCTTTTGTTCCTCATATTGTTGATCTTCCCGAAGTGAGTGGTGATCTTCGCGCTGAGTTGAATATCCCAAAAGATGCCGTGGTATTCGCGAGATACGGCGGAACCGAAACTTTTGATATTGGTTTTGTGATGGAAGCTGTAAAAAAAACAGCCCTGAAAAATAAAAATATATACTTTGTTTTTATGGGAACTGATGAATTTGTAAAGAGAAACTTTTTCAGGTCTTATAAAAACATTATTTTTCTTCCTCCCACAACAGATGTTGAAAGAAAAGTGAAATTTATTAATACTTCTGATGCATTTTTGCATGCCCGCACACAGGGAGAGAGTTTCGGAATGGCTGTAGGTGAATTTTCCATCAAAAATAAACCTATTATAACATGGTCCGGATCTGATGAGAAATCACATCTTGAGATTCTGGGGGATAAAGCCATTTTATATAGCGACAAACAGGATATCATGCAAATTCTGAAAGATTTTCGACCGGATGAAGGTAAAAACTGGGATTGCTACTCAGAACTTTTCAATCCGAGGGCCGTTATGGAAAAGTTTGAAAGTGTTTTTATCAAATAAATTAGAAAAAAGGCTAATGTTACACTAACATTAGCCTTTACTATTTTGGTCTGAAAGAATTAAAAAAGACTTTTAATTCTCATCTTTATTTTCTTTGTGAAAGATAAGTTCAGATTAAGTTTTTGCTGAGGATATTTCTTTGAGAAGGAGAGAATAAATTCATCAATATTTTTGGCAGGGAAAAAGGAAAGTTCTTTCCATATGCCCTTATATAAAGGATGGAAGTCGATAAATGTCTTATAATTGTCAGCATTTACTGTTTTCCAGGAATTTAAAAACGTTGAGGTGTCAAAATCATTTTTATGGCCCCAGTTATTGATTTTTTCTGAAATTTCACTTTCTTCCCGCGCCCAGGACTGATGTATTAAATAAAAATCCAGTGGCAGGATTCTGCCTTTATTTGTATTCCTTGCGTACTCATATTGAGGATTGTTTGTGATAAGCATACACTTTTCATCAAAAGGAGTAATGACAAAAAATCCCTCCGCATTATGTTTGAATAATGTCACAAAATTTACCTGAAAATTAAAAGGATTTTTGGCTGGATTCTTTAATAAGAATTTATTCCCTTTCAAAAATCCGGCTAATACTCCAAAGTCATAAGCATATTCATCACCATCCATCTGGATATGCCATCCACCGGCGCCCATTTTTTCCGCCATCATATTCCTTTGTCTGGTCTCCAGTTCCATTGGCTGCATCCCTTCAATGAAGAAAGTGTCTTTGTAAAAAATGATTTTATTCTGAGTATCCAATTTTTTGATATCACTGAAAACACTTTCAGGAATATGAATATCATTTCCTGCCCAGGTTTTATTATTGGCATCATAACTTATTACAATACGGTCTGCATGCTCATAAATATGCTTAAGAGATGTAAAAATGTAACAGTAGTCATAAGATAAAAGATATCCTACTTTAATAATATTTTTTTTACTCATTTTTTATTTTATCTAAATTGGAATAAAGGCCATCTAATATACCTTTTATGTAAGCTTTTGCCATAGAAAATTTTCCTTTTTTAAGTGCTTTCCTTGCAAACTTCCATCGCTCTTTGGTTACATATTTTAAATTCCCATCATACAGCCTGCACATCCAGATACGGTTTCTGGTGATATAATATTCATAAAAACTGCCTTTATCACTGGCAAGATTGAAAGCTTCACATTGGGTATTGACCGCAATTTTCCATTTGTTGGTTTTAAGAAGTCGCAGGCACCATTCAGATTCTTCATAATACATGAAAAAGCTCGTATTCATTAAACCTACATCATCCAGTATTTCTTTTCTGAACATTAAGGCACTTCCATCTACATATTTTATATTGTAGTTATAATGAGGCGCATTTACATAGTTTTTATCCTGTTCAGAATTGGTGTGTCCACCCTGAAAACCTTCCTCGGGAAACAGGAGTCCACCATCTGAAAATATTCTGTCACGAATGTTTCTGTAACAGATTCTTGGGCCAATGATTCCAATATCCGGAAATTCTTTTAAATCGTTATATAACTGGCTGATTGTGCTGCGGGATATTTCAATGTCCGGATTTAATAATAAAAAATAATTCTTACCATCTTCAATTGCTTTTTTAATGGCTAAATTATTACCGAAAGCATAGCCGCCGTTATAATCACTTAAAATAGAGTTGATTTGCTTTTGAGAACCCAGTTTCTCAATTTCCTTTCTGTCTTTTGAATTGTTATCTACTATATAAATAGATTTTTCCGGGATCCCTTCGCTTAATAATGAATTAACCTCTCGCTGGGTATCCTCAAAAGAATTGTAATTAAGTATGATGATGGCCAGGTCATCCATTAATGTAAAATTTTTTTCCATTTTTCTATTGCTTTTTCTTCAGAAAAATTATTCTTAAAATAGGCTTTAGCCTGTGTTTTTATATCCTGATAATAGGATTGGTCCTGTAGTAAAGACATAATTTGATCTCTGAACAATTCCGGATGATCACTTACAAGACATCCATTTGATGTTTTTGAGGGGAAACCATCAATTGCTCGTTCTGTTCCTACAACAGGAAGCCCGTAAGATAGCGCTTCTATTACTTTAATTTTGATTCCTGTACCTTCCAGCATTGGACAAATTGCAATTTTAGACTGGTGATACTCCTCCTCCAGGCTTTCTATAAATTCTATTAAGGTTACACCTTCTCTTTTTTCAATATGCTTGCATACTCTCCCGATAATGACAATATTAATGCCTGAGGGAAGCAATGGATAGACATGATCAAAAAACCACTGTATGGATTGTATATTGAAAATGTTTTCAGACCCTACAAAAATTAAATCATACTTTTTAAAACGATCATTTTTTTCGAAATGAGATGGAAAAGAAGGAGATATATTGATCACCTTTTCCCCCAGGAACCTTTTAAATACAAGATGCTCATCTTCTGAAATGGTGATTATTTTATCAAATTTTGAAAGATTTCTGATTTCCTCATTGAAACGTTTTCCAATATCTAATGATCTGTTTTTATAAAATTCATTGAGAGTAATCCAATCATGGGTATCTATGATCTTTAAAGTATTTTTCATAGATTCATGATCAACTAATCCTGCCCAAAATTCATAATTGATGATAATCGCATCATATTTTTCCTTATGGAAGATATCAGCAAATTCTTTCCTGGCAAAATCTGTCAGTAAGTGATTATACTCATTAGGTTTCTTATAGAATTTTGATATTTTGTGCTTCCAATATTCTGATGATGTTTTTACTTTTAATGGTCTGTGTTTAATTAAAAACAGATGATCAACAATATCTTTATCAATATCTGTAGTGTCATTTTGGCTCTTATAAATCTCAGAGACTCCTACCAGATCAATCTGATATCCCATTTTTTTTAAAACAGTAAGGGTGGTTTTTGCTCTTGTTGTATTTCCTGCCCTGTTTGAAAATGGATTTTCAGGAAAAAAAAATAGAATTTTTTTGGTCATTATAAAGATGTAATGGCGGAATTAAATTTGTTGATGATGGTATCCCATGAATAGTTTTTTAAAACATAATCTCTTGCTTTGATGCCTTCAGAAACAAGATTATCCTGTGACTGCTGCATATAAAACGTTAATGCCTGAGAAAATTCTGTACTGTTTGTAAAGCTTTTCCCGGTTTTACTCTTTTCAATATGCGAGTACAAGACCTCACAGTTTTTATTTACAATGATAGGGATTTTCAGTAACATAGCCTCCAATGTAATCAAAGACAGACTTTCATAGAATGAAGGCATTATCAGTGCGGTGGCATTCTTCAGTAAAGCATTTTTGAGGTCGTGGTCTACAAATCCGGTAAGAATAATATCATCTCCCTCAAAAATGCTTTCCTCAAGAGAATTTTTTCCTACCAGCACTAATTTTATGTCTTTATATTCAGGATGTTTTTCTTTGAAATCTTTAAAATATTCAATCATCATGACACAGCCTTTGTCTTCAACAATCCTTCCTATATAAATAAAGTATTTGGTCTGATATAGATCCTGAGGAAGTTCGCCTGATGAAACATCATAATCATCAAAACCAATTCCTGCAATTTCTGACTTTAGCTTTTTTGCCTGAGGATAAATGCTCTCTACAAAATCCTTTTCAATCTGTGTATTGTACATGATGAATTTTGGAAGAGAAAATAACTGGGAATACCCATCAAGATAAAATTGAGGCTCATCGTGTGCTGTTGGGATGAGAATGCTTTTGTCAGCCACTTCTCTGATCCCGATATTGGTAGGATGATATAAGTAAGTGAAGAAAATAAAAGCCTTATAATCTTCTTTTTTGTCTTTAATAAAATGAATTAAATCGTTTGAAAATGGTCCCTGTACTTCCAACCATTCATTGAAATTAAAATCCTTTTTGCTGTATTTAAATCTCTTATAAAGCAAATAAGGGAAGTTTACAAAGCTGAGCTTTCTGCTGTAATATTTATATAAGCTGCGAGCAATTTTACTGAGCTCGTTGAATTTTTTTAAGTCTTTTTTTACAGTTTTAAATCTTCGTACAGTTATACCATTGATGCTTTCAATTCCTTCCGGATAATAATTATCCCAACGTTCGAATTCTATAGCACAGGTTGTAATAATTTCAATATCATAAACTCCAGACAATTTTTCAGCTAATAATCTTGCGTGAAGTTCTGCACCTCCGTTAATCTCCAACCCATACCTTTGGACTACTATTGCAATTTTGTCTTTCATCTGAAATATTATGAGTTTATCATTAATCTGGTGATTCTATAGTCTGATCAACCAGAAAATTAACCAATAAAACTATTTTCTGTTTTTTTTGAAGAAAGCATTTACTTTCTTTCTTATTTTATTATAAAGAGTTCGCTCAAGATAATTGACCCTGGAATTTAATCTTTCAATTTCGCTTAAATAGAAAACATTATTAACATCATTGCCACCACTGCTTTCTTTTTTACCAAAACCATCAATGAAATTCAATCTGATTTTGAATAGCTCTCCGATAGATTGGATGGAAAAATTTTCTGCAATTTGTAATTCTGCCTTTTCTCTCATCAAGGTCAGGCTTTCAAAATTATTTTTGATATACTGGAGCTTTTCAACAGCATCTTTTAGACTTGGTCTGGCAAGCGTTAAACCCTCATCAATCAGTCCCTTTGTATTGGCCGTTTTGATGAAATCATACTGTATAAGAAAGCTGTTATTTACATTCATAAAATCCAGATTCCCGGAATAACCTGTTCCCACAACAATTTTTCCGTATGCCATTGCTTCTGCCATCGTCAGGCCGAAACCTTCTGACCCATGGAGAGAAATCAGAACATCAGACTGCTGGATCAGGGAATGTAGTTTCTCTTTTGAAAAATGCTCATTAATAATTATTACATTTGGAATATTATTGTAAGCTTCCAGCGCTTTCTGAGCATCTTTGCTTCTTTCGAGATTATGAGTTTTCACGATAAGAACACTGTTTTTATCTTCTTTGAAAACGGTTGTGAAAGCTTCAAGCGTAGCTTCCGGATTTTTTCTGATCGTGGTACTCAGAGAATCGAAAATCGTCAGATAGATCTTTGAATCCGGAGAAATATTATACTGGCTTAGTTCAAAATCCTTAGACTCTGCCATTTTTTGGATCGGATGTGAAAATCTGATCACAGGAATTCCTGTATATTTTGTGAAGATATTCACACAGAAATCACTTGGAACCCAAAGCTCGTCAAAGACATTTAATATCTCAACAACTTTATCAGAAACTTCAGGAAATTCCCAGGCCCAGTAAATGATATTATAATGATCCTTAAGATTCAGATCCTGATTCTTGGAGAAAAAATTGTTAATAAAATTGATATTAATATGGAAAACATTGATGGAAGATGGTACTTCTGAACCAGCATCAATTCTTTCAAAAGTTTCACTGGAATAATTTATCCTGTTTACTTTGATCCCGATTGCTTCTAATGCCAAAGCATTTAATCTGGTCGCTTCGGAAATTCCAAAATTCCCGTCAAAAAAACCATGGTAATTTACACTTAATGACATGGATTATAATGTTTTAAGTTTTTCTTTTACTTCTTCAGGTGAGAATGCACTCAGACTGTCTACAGAATTTCTGCTTAATGTATTCCAAAGTTCCTCGTCATTGTTCAGCTGAATAATAGCCTCTGCAAAACGGGCTTCGTCATTGGCAATCAATACATTCTGTTTATCGGTAAGTTTCATTCCTTCTGCTCCGATATCTGTGGTAACCACGGGTAAAAAGTATTCAAAAGCCTGTCCGATTTTTCCTTTCACTCCAGCTCCGAATCTTAAGGGAGCTACCATAATTTTAGAATTCATGAAATGCTCTTCGATGCTTTCCACAAACCCTAAAAATGTAAACTTAGGAAATAGTTTAAGATCCAGTTTTTCTGCGACATTACCGATGATGCTTACTTCCAGCTTAGGGTTGGTTTTCCAGACGATGGGCATTATTTTTTCATATAAAAACTTTACCGCATCAATATTCGGTTCATGGATAGATCCGATGAAGGTAATTCCTTTGCTTTCACTGAAATTTTTTCTTTCAGAAATATCAATTTTCGGATAATGAATATTAGATACCGTAATGATCTTGTTTTGATCCGCATACTGGCTCATAATTTCTTTTTCCTTATCAGATATGGCAATTATATAATCGAGTTGCGGTGCAACAACCGTTTCCAGACGGAAAAAATGTTTATAATTTTTCTTTAATGAAATACGGTTCGGTTCCAGTTCTATCGCTCTTTTAAACCTTAAAAAATGAATATCCACCATATCATAAATGAATTTGGCAGAAGGTAAAACGGTTTTCATCTTTTTATAAAAAAGATTCAGAGCCAGCGGACCGTTGAACCAAACGTAATCTATCTTTTTAAAAGAAGACAGAAAATCATAGATATTCCTGTACTTATTGTTTTCTATGTAAACGATAACATTGTGCTGCTGATAGAACTTCACATAAGAATCATCTTCAAATTTATGGGGAGCAAATAAAATACAGTTATATCCTAATTCTTTGTAAATAAATATAAGTTCTTTCAATCTGTTAGCCCCGGATTCTTTATCGTGGGCAGGGAAATCTCTTGATGCAAACAGGATTGTTTTTTGAGAAGCGTCATACAGATTAATGTTGACTACATCCTTAGTCTGGAGATATTTAAGTTTTTCTTTTCTTTCGAAGTGCTTTTTTATTTTTTTTAAGATTCCCATTTGTCAGTTTTTAGTATCCAGTTCAAAAACTTTATTCACCCAACTATCCAAAGTGTATCTGTAGTAGGTTTCTTCCGGAATTTTCTCGTAAGGTGTTTCAAAAAAAGATTTGTCAAGATTACTAATATTTTTGTTTAAAATCAAAATATTATTGGGATTGTAAAAATCATAGGTTTTAATGGCTTCATTATCGGTAATGATTTTCTTGTCCAGAGCCATGGCTTCAAAAACTCTGAAGCTAAGACCATATTGTCCTTCACGCATCAGGTCCAGTAAAACTTTAGAGTTCTTATAATACTTAGGAAGATCGTTGTGCGGGATCTTTTTGATACTGAATACCAGGAAAAGATTTTTAGGAACTGTCATGAAAATATTCGTGAGCTGATGCTTCCATGATTTTTTTCCAATGATCATAATCTGGAATTTTAATCCCTGTTCAATCAGTTTTTTAGCCAATAATTTTATCAGGGAAACCCTTCTGTTATCATAAGATGTGATATAGAAAAGATCCATTTCAGGCTGCTGAATTTCCTGTGAACAATGGGGTAGATAAATGTAGTTTGTTAACTTTTCAAACCCATGCTTTTTGACGTCAATAGAGTCGAATGAAAATACTTTATCAAAAAGATGTAATTTATCTTCTACCGGAACCCTTTCAAGATTATCGTAAAGATAGGTTACCAGACGGTCTGTAGATTTTCGGATTTTTTGAAGAGTAGAAAGATCGAACGTATCCGGATTCATTACAAGTATCTGATCCTGATGACCTAACTTTTCCAGCGAATCCAGAACATATTTTTGTCTTTTTTCAGTCTTAAGATTTTTGTTTAAAAAAGTTTTGCTTAAAGCATTGACCGCTCTTTCGTTGAAGTTGGAATGAGTAACGGTACTGATCTTTACATGATGTGCATCAATACCCCTTTTGCATAATGTTTCAACAATATACTTATCATAATCCCAAAAATCATAACTAATGATACAAATCTTCATTCAACTAATTTTGCTCTTTTTTTAATGATTCATAGGTTTCATAAACGCTTAAAGATTGCAGATAAGATAACTGATATCCTTCTTTTCCATCTAAAATTCCTAGTCTCATTATATAGGCTTTAAAGAATTTAAAAGCAGTTTTAAGATATTGAACCCAAATACTGTACTTTTTCCCTTTAGCAGCCAGTTCTTTACCCTTTAAAACTCCGTAATGAATCATTTTTTTTCTGTAAGATTCATAATCTGAAACGGAGTAATGGAGTAATTTATTTTTTAAAACTCCAATGGTTCCGTTAACCTCCAGAGTTTCATGTACCTTTTTTCCTGCCATATATCTGGCTTTCGATTTTCTGAATAATCTGAAATTTTTATCAGATTGTGTTCCTGAAAAGTGAATCGGTTTCTGGGCAAAAAAGAATTTCCTGTAAAAATAGTAGGCATCTTTTTGCCCGGGTTTATTAAGCTCATCGATAATTTCCTGCTTCAGGGCCGGGGTAATTCTTTCATCACCATCCAAAAATAAAACCCAGTCGTTGGTTGCAGTATCCAGAGCCAAATTTCTTTGCTTTGTAAAGTCTTCAAATTTATTCTGAATCACTTTTACATTGGGGAATTTCCTCGCAATTTCTACAGTTTTATCCGTACTAAAAGAGTCTACAACTATGATCTCATCACAAAAATCAAAAGACTCAAGGACATCCTGTATATTTTTTTCTTCATTATATGTTATGATCAAACCACTTATATTCATCACAACGATTTGTTTGATAGGGAAGTACGTTAAATACTCCTTACTATTGTTTTTTAAAATAGTTTTAATCTGCCAAAGATAAGTTTTAATTTGAATTTTATAAGCGAATCTTTGCCTTTTATATCAATTCTACACAGTTCGTATGGGCGCTGGGTAGGGTAATAATTTACTTTATTCCCAATTCTTACTGCAAAATCAATTCCTATTTTTTTTAAAATAGAAAAAAATGTTAATTTATCATGTTTTTTTTGTGGATATTTCCCGTATGGGTATGCCAGAACCTTTGAATACCTGATATTTTGAGCATCAAGAATCTGCATATTTTTTTTTAGATCTTTTTCTATAAAGTCAAAAGAAGCATTTTTTAGATTTTCATGGGCGTGACTGTGAAGAGCAATCTCAAAATATTTTTTATCCAGATTCCTGATTTCCTCAAAGGTCATCATCGGATAATTATTATATCCCTTTTCAATAAATCCGGTTGGAATAAAAATAGTTGCTTTCAGATTATATTTTTCCAGTAAAGAGGGAAGATATTCAAGGTTGTTTTTGTATCCGTCATCAAAGGTTATGATGATGCTTTTTTTTGATAATACAGTAAGATCTGAAAAAAAAAGGGAAGCGTATTTTTTACGGCTCAGGTAAGAAAACTGTTTTTCAAGATTTTCTACACTCACCGTCAGGTCTTCATGGCTTTCTTTTTCAACCTGGTGATACATAAGAATAACCAGTCTGTTGAGAGGAAAAGCAAATAAATAAAGACGGAAATACACAACGATAAATACCGCCAATACAAATGGAATAAGATACAGAATCATACTATTTTACTGTATTTTGTTCAATTTCTAACCGTCTTATTTTTTCACGCAGCTTGATGTATTTCAAAAAGGTGTAATAAGACATTGTTTTAGCAACATAAAATCCGGGAAATCCATCCAGAAAACCAGCTTTGAAGATAAAAACCTTAATAAACTCAAAAATAGGGCTTACAATGATTTTAAATCTATTGATTTTTTTCCCCTTCTCAAACATCTTTTCCGCCATCATATCAGAGTATCTGTTGATTTTTGAGACATGATGATGAATGCTTTTGTAGGTATAATGATCCAGTTTCCCTTCCATAAGACCTATCTTCTGATCAGTAATCAAAAATTCATGAACTTTATCATCCGAATACCTTGCATATTTTTTTCTGAACAGCCTTTCACGGCATACATTTCCCCAGCCTCCATATCTGATCAGGTGAATTCCCAGATGATTGTTGAATTTTGCTTTATACACATTGAATTCTGTACTTTCTGAAGAAACAATGTTTTGTATAGATCTCTTCATATTTTGATCTGGAACTTCGTCGGCATCCAGAAACAAAATCCATTCATGGGAGCATAAATGAAGGGCATGGTTTTTTTGTTCACCATACCCGTTAAATTTTTTCTCAAAGAATTTTACCTGTGGATATTTTTGAGTGCAAATCTCTTTGGTCTTATCTGTAGAAAAGCTATCAACAATAATGATTTCATCAGCAATATCTGATATTGAATCTAAAAGTCTTACGATGTTCTCTTCTTCATTATAAGTAATGATTGCAAGGGAAAGAGCCATTTATTTATACTCGAGAATAGTCTTTTCAATAATCTTCACACAATCCAGCAATTGCTCTTCAGTAATTACCAATGGCGGTGCCAGTCTGATGATATTACCATGGGTAGGTTTTGCCAGCAAACCGTTTTCTTTTAATTTTAAACAAAGATTCCATGCCGTAGAACTATCAGGGGTATCATTAATCAGGATAGCATTGAGAAGGCCTTTTCCTCTTACTTTGGTAATAAGATCTGTCTTTTCTATCAGCTTCTCAATTTCAGCTCTGAAAAGTTTTCCTAATTCTTCTGCTTTTTCGGAAAGTTTTTCATCAGCTACCACGTCCAATGCTGCTACTGCTACTGCACATGCAATAGGGTTTCCCCCGAATGTGGAACCATGTTGTCCTGGTTTGATAACATTCATGATGCTGTCATTCGCTAAAACAGCAGATACAGGATACATTCCTCCGGAAAGTGCCTTTCCTAAGATCAGGATATCGGGTTGTACATTTTCATGGTGGCAGGCAATCAGTCTTCCTGTTCTTGCGATACCAGTCTGAACTTCATCAGCAATGAAAAGAACATTGTGTTTTTTACATAATTCAGAAGCATTTTTAAGGAAGTTTTCATCCGGAACATATACTCCGGCCTCTCCCTGAATAGGCTCTACTAAGAATGCTGCAATACTTTCTGCTTCTCTGCTTAGAACTTCTTCCAATGCTGCGATATCATTATAAGGAATTTTGATAAACCCTGGGGTAAAAGGTCCGTAATTCTGATTGGCATCCGGATCGTTAGAGAAAGAAACAATAGTGGTTGTTCTTCCGTGGAAATTGTTTTCGCAAACAATAATTTTTGCTGCGTTTTCTGCAATTCCTTTTACTTCATAACTCCATTTTCTGGCTAATTTTACGGCTGTTTCCACAGCTTCCGCTCCGGAGTTCATGGGTAAAACCTTGTCAAACCCGAAAAGAGTCGTTATTTTTTGTTCGTATTCTCCTAATTTAGAGTTATAGAATGCTCTTGAAGTTAAAGCCAGCTTTTGTGCCTGCTCTACCAAAGCTCCTACAATTTTTGGGTGGGAGTGCCCCTGGTTCACAGCAGAATATGCTGAAAGAAAATCATAGTACTTTTTGCCTTCCACATCCCAAACGAATACACCTTCTCCGCGGTCCAGAACTACTGGAAGTGGGTGATAGTTATGCGCTCCGTGTTTGTCTTCAAGGTCAATAAAATACTGTGAGTTTTTTGTTTGTTCTGCTGTTGACATATTGTTGTTTTTTACAAATTTACGCAATATTAATGATATGCATAAACAAATACCTAGTGTCGTTTTAGTGTAAAAATAAAGTAGATTTTAAGGTGGAATAATATTGAATTAGAGAATATTTTCTTTGTTGATTGGTTGTTATAGGTATTATATCTTTATACTGAAAAAAAATATTTTCTGATTGTTTATTAATTTTTATTAATGACTGGCAAAGCGTTATTTCAAAGGCCTTCTGATACCTTTAGTGGAAAGGTTATGATGGATATAAATAAAAACTGCCTCAAAAAAGAGGCAGTTTCACTTTGTATTTTAAAATAATCTTAGTGATTATCATATTTTCTGTCCATTACAAAATCCTCCATGAATTTTGTCGTGTAGTTTCCTGCAAGATAATCTTCATTATCCATCAGTTGTCTGTGGAAAGGAATAGTTGTTTTTACTCCTTCAATATAGAATTCCTCAAGCGCACGTCTCATTTTCGCAATCGCTTCCTCACGGGTTTGAGCCGTAGTGATAAGCTTAGCGATCATAGAGTCGTAGTTAGAAGGGATTGTATATCCGGAATATACGTGAGTGTCTACTCTGATTCCGTGTCCGCCAGGGATATTTAATCCTGTGATTTTTCCCGGAGACGGTCTGAAGTCTGCGTAAGGATCTTCTGCGTTGATTCTACACTCAATGGAGTGCAATTTAGGGTAATAGTTAACTCCCGAAATAGGAGTTCCTGCCGCAAGAAGAATTTGTTCTCTGATCAGGTCATAATCAATTACCTGTTCAGTAATAGGATGCTCTACCTGGATTCTTGTATTCATTTCCATGAAATAGAAATTTCTATGCTTGTCTACAAGGAATTCGATAGTTCCTACCCCTTCGTATCCAATGAATTCAGCAGCTTTTACAGCAGCATCACCCATTTTCTCACGAAGTTCATCTGTCATGAAAGGAGAAGGTGTTTCTTCAGTTAATTTCTGATTTCTTCTCTGTACAGAACAGTCTCTTTCAGAAAGGTGGCAAGCTTTACCGAATTGGTCACCAGCAACCTGAATCTCAATATGTCTAGGCTCTTCAATCAGTTTTTCCATATACATACCTCCGTTTCCAAAGGCAGCTACAGCTTCCTGAATAGCAGATTCCCAGTGATCTTTAAGGTCTTCAGCTTTCCATACCGCTCTCATTCCTTTTCCACCACCACCGGCAGTAGCTTTGATCATTACCGGATATCCGGTTTCTTCAGCAACTTTTACTGCGTGCTCGTAAGATTCGATCAATCCGTCAGAACCTGGTACGCATGGTACACCTGCAGCTTTCATGGTAGCCTTAGCGTTTGCTTTATCTCCCATTTTTTCAATCTGTTCAGGAGAAGCACCAATAAATTTGATACCGTTTTTCTGGCAGATTCTTGAAAAGTTAGCATTTTCAGATAAGAATCCGTAACCTGGGTGAATGGCATCAGCATTGGTAATTTCCGCCGCCGCAATAATGTTAGGAATTTTAAGATAGGAATCTTTACTCATTGCAGGGCCAATACATACTGCTTCATCAGCAAATCTTACGTGAAGACTGTCTTTATCAGCAGTAGAGTATACCGCAACGGTCTTGATCCCCATTTCTTTACAAGTACGTAAAATACGCATTGCAATTTCGCCACGATTGGCTATTAATATTTTTTTGAACATCTTAATACTATTTGAAATTTGAAAATTTGAAATTTGAAATTGACTTTATCATCAATTATCAATCATCATTAATCAATATCTTAATTAAGATGGATCTACTAAGAATAAAGGTTGGTCGTATTCTACAGGAGTAGCGTCGTCAACTAAAATTTTAACAATTTTTCCGCTGATTTCAGATTCAATCTGGTTGAATAGCTTCATTGCTTCAATAACGCAAACTACTTTACCAACAGAAACTTCGTCACCTACATTTACAAATACATCTTTATCAGGAGATGGTTTTCTATAGAAAGTACCAATCATTGGAGATTTGATTGTTACATATTTGCTGTCATCAGATGCAGCTTCAGCTTTTTCAGCAACAGGAGCAGCAGGAGTTGTAACAGGTGCCGGAGCAGCTACCGCTTGTGGAGCAGTGTGATATACCGCCGGTTGTGCATAAACAGCATCGCTTCCAGCTAATGGAGTTTTAATAGTGATTTCGAAATCTTTAGTTTTGTACTTCACTTCTGAAACTTCAGCCTTAGATACAAACTTAATAAGATTTTGTATGTCTTTAATGTCCATAAATTTGATATTTGATTTGATGCCAAAGATACCAAAAAAACGTAAAAAACAACAAAAAACCGCCAAATTTTATCAAAATTGGGCGGTTTTTGTATTAAAATGAGGCTTTTTCAGCGAAAAGCGACTCTTAGTTTTCTTCAGTAGTAGCTACTTCTTTTTCCAATACTACTTTACCTCTGTAGTATAATTTTCCTTCATGCCAGTGAGCTCTGTGGTATAGGTGAAGCTCTCCTGTTGTTGCATCTTTAGCTAATTGAGGAACTACAGCTTTGTAGTGAGTTCTTCTCTTATCTCTTCTTGTAGACGACTGTCTTCTCTTTGGATGTGCCATTTTCTAATAACTTTTTTAATTGATGAGCGATGAGATTCATCATCTCATCATATTTAAATTATTCTATTTAATTATTGTCTTTTAATTTTCTTAAAGCATCCCATCTAGGGTCACTTTCATGTTCTTCTTCTTCAGTTACCTCAATATCTTTAGGACTGAACTGGTCAAGAATTTTAAGATCTTCATCACTTACATTCGGTGAGATTTTTTTCATCGGGATAGAAAGCATTACATTTTCATAAATCAAATGTGCTACATTGAAAGCATGCTCTGCGGTAGGAATGGTAATGACATCTTCATTGCTGTCATCATATTCTTCCCCGAAATTCACCAGAATTTTGATTTCATTCTCAATTGGATAGTCGAAATCTTCATTTGTGATATCACAAACCAACTCAACCCATCCATTAATTTTAATCTCAAATTCTAAAAAAGTAGTGTGCTTATCAAGTGATACATTCACTTCTATTCTAGGATTTGTAAATTCCTGCTCAGTGTCAAATAATTGAAAGAACGTTTTATCTATCTCAAACTTGAACCCGTGTTTTCCGTTTTTAAGTCCGGAAAAGCTTACGTCATAGTTTCTTAACTTGTCCATAAAATGAGTGTGCAAAAATATGCATTTTTTTTATAATAACAAATAAAATCTGAAACAAATTAATTTAAAATTTGTTTTAAAGATTTATGCTTCAGTTTCCTCCGGTAGATCTTCATCTATTCCGTTGTCTACAGCCATTTTTCTAGGCTGAAGGCGGTCATTCATCAGTTCACTGTATTCACTTCTGTTCTTGAAAACCTTGATTGCTGTGAAGATGGCTTCCGTGAAACTCTGCTCATCCGCCACATTTTTTCCTGCAATATCGTAGGCAACTCCATGATCAGGAGATGTTCTGATAAAAGGAAGTCCCGCGGTATAATTTACTCCTTCTTCATACGCTAATGTTTTGAAAGGAGCCAGCCCCTGATCGTGATACATTGCTAACACAGCATCGAAATTTTTGTATTTACTCGGCTGGAAAAAGCTGTCTGCAGGGAAAGGCCCGAATGCCAGTATTCCGTTGTCAGAAAGTTCTTTAATAGCCGGGCTGATGATTTCGATTTCTTCGTTTCCGATAACACCTCCATCTCCTGCGTGAGGATTTAGCCCCAATACAGCAATTTTTGGCTTTTGAATACAGAAATCTTCTATTAAGGTTTGGTTTAAGGCTCTGATCTGTTTTTTTATTTTTTCCTTGGAAATATTTTCAGCTACCTGTGCAATAGGAATATGATGCGTGGAAACAGCTACTTTAAGATCTTCAGTAACAAGGAACATTAATCCTTTTTTGTTAAACTTCTCTTCAAAATACCCTGTGTGTCCGGCATGTTTGAATCCCATTTTTACCATTTCATCCTTGTTGATCGGAGCAGTTACCAATACGTCAATATCTCCTTTTATCAAAGCTTCAGTCGCTGCTTCTAAAGAATCAATGGCCATTTTTGTAGATTCTTCAGTAGGAACTCCCAATTCTACATTCACGTTTTCTTTGGTAAGGTTAACCATATTAAGTTTCCCTGCCTGTGCCTGTGAAGGTTCGTTAACGTAGTTGAAATTAAGATTCAGCTTAAAAATATTTTTCTGATAAGTGAATAATTTCCCCGAACCAAAAATTACAGGAGTGAAAAAATCTGTAATAGTTTTGTCTTTCAGAGACTTCATAATGATCTCCGGGCCTATGCCGTTGAAATCACCGATTGAAATTCCTACTCGTACTTTATGGTTTTTTGGGCTCATTTTGATTATCTTTGAAGATTATAATTTACAAATTTAGCAAAAAATAATATGTTCACAGGAATTATTGAAGCAGTTGGTGTTATTGAGAAGATTGAAGAAAAAGGAAGCAATATAGATTTTACCCTGACCTGCCCTTTTACAAACGAACTGAAAATTGATCAGAGCCTTGCCCACAACGGCTGTTGTCTTACAGTTGTTGAGATAAAAGACAATCATTATGTGGTGACAGCAATCAACGAAACGCTGGAAAAAACCAACCTTGGAAAATGGGAACTGGGAACCGTTGTGAACCTTGAGCGTTGTATGAAGATGGATGGAAGACTGGATGGTCATATTGTTCAGGGACACGTTGATAAAACCGGAGAAGTGGTGAGTATCGAAAATAAAGACGGAAGTTATTTTATTACTATGAAGTATGAAAATGACGGAACTTTTGTAACGGTACCTCAGGGATCCATTACAGTAAACGGAATCAGTCTTACGGTTGCTAAAAGTGAAGATAATCAGTTTTCCGTAGCTATTATTCCTTATACCTGGGAATTTACGAATATGAAACATTTGAAAATTGGTGATAAAGTAAACCTGGAATTTGATATCATTGGTAAGTATATTGCTAGGTTAATTAAAAAGTAGAATGTCAATAAATAAGTATAAAGGATATAGCTTAAGAAACCGGGTGTTTTTCGGTTTCTTGCTGGTATGTTTTTTAAGTGTCGTTGCTACATCTCTTGTTCCTTACTTTGTATTGAGAAATCATTCTTTACAGCAGAGTAATATCGATATGCAGGATAAAACCAATGCTGTTATGCGATATCTGGACTATGCAGTAAGCCAGACCCTTATAGAAACAAAAGATCTTCCCGAGGTTTTAGGAAATAAAATTTTTGAAATAGCGGATATCAACCAGCATGACATTTTTATTTATGATCTGAAAGGAAACTATTTGCTTTCCAACAAAGATGAAGGTTTAGTTGAGCAGAAAACAATCCCTATAGAAATCATCAATAAGATTCTGTCTACTGACGCAAGAGTAGATATGGTGAATTATGATGCTGCTAAGGATGCTAAGCTGACTTCTTCCTATCTTTTGTTGAAAAACAATGAACTTGAACCTATCGGAATTGTTTATATTCCTTTATACCATAATGAATCAGCTTATCTTGAGGTTCTTCATCAGTATGTAAAATATATTCTTTTAGTAGATATTTTCCTTATTCTTTTCAGTATCTGGATCAGTTGGGTTACGTCGAATAGCCTCGCAAAAACCATTACGAAATTCTCTGATATGATTACCCGTATTACTTTGTTCGAAAACGAAATGCGACCTATCAGATATTATAAGAATGATGAACTGAATGCCTTGGCCAGGGCTTATAACAGGATGATTTTGCAGATTCAGGACCAGAAAGAAAGACTTAGATTCAAAGCATCTGAAGAAGCGTGGCGAGAAATGGCCAAGCAGGTAGCACATGAGGTGAAAAATCCGCTGACTCCTATGAAGCTTACGATTCAGAATTTTGAAAGAAAATTTGATCCCGAAGATCCGAATATCAGAGAAAGAGTAAAGCAGATGAGTAAAACTATTGTAGATCAGATTGATCTGATTGCTACAGTAGCTTCAGCATTCTCGGAATTTGCCAAACTTCCTGAAAAAAACAATGAAGTGATCAATCTGAATACGGAAGTTGAAGATATTCTTCGTGTATTCAATGATGACAGTATTTTTATGCATGCCAACAAGACGAATATTATGATCAATATGGACAGGATCTATCTTTCCAGAATTATCACAAACCTTGTTACCAATGCAAAACAGGCAGAAAGTGACCAGAGAAAACTGATCATTAATGTAGATGTGGAACAGCACCAGAGAAGAGTCATGATCTCTGTTCAGGATAACGGAGTCGGGATTCCTGAAAATATGTATGAAAGAATCTTTGAACCGAATTTTACTTCTAAAAGCAGTGGAATGGGGCTTGGCTTGTCCATGGTAAGAAAAATGATCGAGGATTATAAAGGTGAGATCTCTGTGAAATCAGAAGTAGGGAAGGGGTCTACATTCATTATTACACTGCCTACCAATTTATAGTGAAACCTTTTACATTTAAACAATTTCAAATTCAGCAGTCTAAAGACGTCTTCCGTGTAGGAACAGACGGTGTTCTGCTTGGAGCTTTGGCCGATGTAGAACATGTTTCCGGTGTTTTGGAAGTTGGTACTGGTACGGGATTAATTTCTCTTATGCTGGCACAAAGAAACCCACTGGCAAGCTTTTTAGGATTGGATATTAATGAAGATGCAGCAAGGCTTACCAGGCTCAATTTTGAAAATTCCCCTTTTCATGCAAGGCTGAAAAATGGCCATCAGGATTTTAAAACTTTTGAAACAAAAGAACAATTTGATCTGATTGTGTCCAACCCTCCGTATTTTGAAGAATCAGGATCTGAAAAAGATAAGATTGCGCGTCAGACCGTAGAATTAAACTTCAGACAGTTGATCAGTAAGGCGGCAGAATTATTGTCAGAAAAAGGGAAATTTTCTGTAATCATACCTGTGGAAGCAGGGGAAGTTTTTATTTCAGTTGGTAAAGAAAATAATCTGCATCTGAACAGAAAAGTGAATATCAGAGGAATTGAAAATGCGAAGGCAAAAAGATTGATTCTGGAGTTTTCATCACAAGAAAAAGAAATCAGCGAATCTGATTTTATCATAGAAAAAAGTCCGAGACAATACTCGGACCAATATCTTGAACTCACTAAAGAGTTTCATGTTTTTAAGTAGAGAAGTTAGAAAGCAGATTTTAGAAAACAGTTTCTAACTCTTTTAGTTCTTATTCAAATAATTCTGAAGTATCCAATACAGAAACTTTTCCGTCCTCACATCTTATCGCTTCACCCGGGAAGTTTTGAATCATGTGGTAGTCGTGTGTTGCCATTACTACTGCAGCGCCATTTTCAAGGGCAACCTGCTTTAATAATGTCATAATTTCATTGGAAGTTTCAGGGTCAAGGTTTCCTGTCGGCTCATCCGCTAAGATAAGATCCGGGTGGTTAAGAAGAGCTCTTGCGATGGCAATACGCTGCTGTTCTCCTCCGGAAAGTTCGTGAGGCATTTTGTGCTTCTTGCTTTTCATGTTCACACTTCCCAGTACCTCATTAATACGGTCTTCTATTTTTACTTTGTCATTCCATCCTGTGGCTTCAAGAACGAACTTAAGGTTTTTCTCAACCGTTCTGTCTGAAAGTAACTGGAAGTCCTGGAATACGATGCCTAGTTTTCTTCTTAAATTAGGGATGTCAGACGGCTTTAGTTTTGCCAGATCAAATCCTACAACAGCTCCATGTCCTGATGCCAATGGAATATGTCCGTAAAGCGTTTTCAGAAGGGAACTTTTTCCAGAACCTGTTTTTCCGATAAGGTAGCAGAATCTACCTTTCTTTATATTAAGATTTACATCAGAAAGTACAGTAAAGTTTTTTTGCGCAATCTTGGCGTTTTGTAAACTTATAATATTGTCTCCGGCGATATTTGTATGTGGCATAATTTAATTTTAAAGGCTATTTCTTATAAAAATATTTCAACTTTTAAAAATAGAAAAAGATGTTGATTCAGCCTAAATTTTAGTAAATTTTAACAACAAAAAATGCCTGAAAAAGAACTTTTCAAGCATGTTTTGTATATGATAATAAAAAGATTATCTCTTAGCGCGTGCAGCACTTACAGTTAAACTCTTTCTGCCTTTAGCTCTTCTCGCAGCCAAAACTCTTCTTCCATTTGGCGTAGACATTCTTTCTCTGAAACCGTGTTTGTTTCTTCTTTTTCTTTCTGATGGCTGGAATGTTCTTTTACTCATTACTATATGTTTAAATCGTAATTAATCTATTAATTTTCAGGTTGCAAAGATATATAAATTTTTATAAGTTACAAACTTTAATTATCTTTTTTTAAAATAAAATTTATTGTTTTTCGGTTGGCTATTTATAAACCCTCACAGGAAAACCATTTTCCGGTGCAAAAATAATATTTAAATGATTTATATAAAAGCTCTATCTTTGAAAACTTTAATTTTAACGAAAAATAAACACCGGATGTTTACACCAACAGAACTTTTAGATATCAATACATTACTTACCCAGGATAGCAGAATAGTGATTCTTACCCATTATAATCCGGATGGAGATGCTATTGGCTCAAGTTTGGGATTAAAACATTATCTGAAAGCAAAAGGAATTCATGCAGAGGTTATCGTACCTAATGATTTTCCGAAGTTTCTGAAGTGGATGCCGGAATCTAAAAAAGTTATTATTGCAGAATATAAAAGAAAACTGGCTGCGGATATGATTGCGGGAGCAGATGTTATTTTCTGCCTGGATTTTAATTCTCCGTCAAGAATCGGATTATTGGGAGACTGGCTGGTAAAAGCTCCGGGAAAGAAAATCCTTATTGATCATCACCAGCAGCCGGAACAATTTGATTTTGTTTATTCTGATACAGTCATTCCTGCCACTTCACAGATGATCTATCATTTTATTGAAGCAATGAATGATGAAAAACTGGTGAACAAGGATATGGCAGAATGTCTTTATACAGGTATCATGACAGATACGGGAGGATTCCGTTTTCGTTCTACCAGCGCTACCACACACAGGATTATTGCTAATCTTATCGAACACGGTGCAGATCCAGCCATGATTACTTCCAATACCTGGGATACCAATACGGTTTCCCGACTGCATTTGCTTGCTTTGGTTCTTGGAAGAATAGAAGTGGTGAATGACGGAACAGTAGCTGTGTTAAGCCTTACCCGAAACGAACTGAAAGAATTTGGTTTCCAGAAAGGAGATACCGAAGGTTTTGTAAACTATGGTTTAAGTATTGCCGGCGTAAAAATGTCTGCGTTCTTTATGGAAGATCTGTACGAAGACTTCGTTAAAATTTCTTTCAGAAGTAAAGATGATGTAGACGTAAACCAATTCTCAAGAAAATATTTCAACGGCGGCGGGCATATTAATGCAGCCGGAGGGAAATCTTTAGATTCATTGGCAGGAACTATAGTCAACTTTAAAGAGAAAGTGAAAGAGGAAGGTTTATAGGAATAAAAAACTGTAAATTTTCTGATTGAAATTTCTAAATACTTTTACGAAATCCTTTTTCTTCAAGTTCCTGGCAGGTGTAGTCGTATACCTGCTGAAACATTTCATCCATATATCTTTTGTTGAAAAGACTGTATTTCGTCATTTTGGGCGGATCTAAAAATATATTGCAGTATTTTGCTTTAGAATATACCGACTTTGCAATTGCTAAATGGAGAATTCTGTCAAATTCCTTCATCAGACTCATTTTGTTTAATTCATCATAGCTGATGGAATTGACATGAGAAGCAATCAGAAAATTGCATTTATCCATGATGGGCTCAATGGGAAGATTATCCAGAACACCGCCATCCACATAAATTTTCTCACCAATTCTTACCGGAGGAAGAATAAACGGAACGCTGGAAGAGGCAAGCAATGGTCCAAAAAGCTCTCCTTCAGAAAAGAAATCTACGATGCCATGAGTCATTTCTGTAGCTGCTACATACATCGGAATTTTTAAAATACTGAAATCATCTTCCGGGAAATAATCTTTGAACAGTTTTAAAATAAAATTGGAGCTGAAAATTCCGTTTTTGGATAATTTTAATGCAGATCTGGAGAAAAAAGAAGTCTGTCTTACAATTTCCATCATTTCATCCGGCGTTTTTCCAAAAGAATAAAAAGCACCAATGATGGATCCTGCACTTGTTCCCGAGATAATGTGTGGTTTCAGATGATATTCTTCCAGAGCTTTCAGTACGGCAATATGGGCAATCCCACGCATTCCTCCGCCTGAAAGTGTAAGTCCGATAACCGGTGGTGCCGGTGGTTTCTTTTTTTTGAATGAAAATAAAGCCATTACCCAAATTATCCTCTACTAATATACAGGATTTTTTGTTATGCACGGCTTAATTTGTATGGTAATCTATTTTATAAAACCAGTTTTTTAGGAAGATTGTGAAGAAGTTCCGTATTGATAATTTCTGCACAGATACCGGGTTTTTCCCAATGTCCGTTGTGGCCGCAGTCCAGAATGTAAGATTTGATATTTGTTCTGTCCGGAAGATGCTTGATCATCATATCTGTTTTTACGGCATTATCATGTTTGCCTGCCAGTACTAAGATTTTAGCTTCCAGGTTTTCCAGGACATGCTTTTTGTCGGTTCTTTCTACCATACCTTTCACACAGGCAAGTGCCCCTGAATTGTTGGTGGAAAGGGCGGTTTCGAGAGCTATTTCTATTTTTCCTTCCAGGATATCTCTTTCATTCGGATTGAATAAATTAGGAACTCCGGATCTTGCATAGTGGGCAAATGCATCTTTTATGATTCTATAGCTTTTGATACGCTGCTGTTTCTTCTCTTCGTCATCCGGAAAATAAGTAGAGAAAAATAATGTTAAGCTTTTTAAAGAGTCAGGATATTTCTCCGCAAATGCGAGAGAGGTATAGCCTCCCATAGAATGTCCCAGAAGATGTACTTTTTCTAAATGCTGGTCATCTAAAACTTTTTTTACTTCTTCAGCCATTAGTTCCATGGTGTGAACTTCTGCTAAAATTTCAGACTGACCGTGGCCGGGAAGGTCGATTTTAAGCAGTGAAAAATCTTTGGAAAGATGACGCTCCATATCGCTCCAGATGGATATGTTTTCCATAAATCCGTGAAGAAGTACCAAAGTTTCTTTTCCGTTTCCTGTTCTTTCAAAGTTCAGCATGATTCCAAAATTTAGAAGGTTAAAAATAATACAGCAGGTTATCTGCAGATTCGTTTCTCCTTTCAAAATTAATCAAAAAAAGAGCATTTAAAAAATGCCCTTGTCTTTTATTGAGTTAATTCCTTGTAAACCTTTGTTTCCCAGGGTTTGATATCTGTTACCCCATATCTTTCTTTTTTAGAAATGGCAAGGTTGTCCAGCATATCTACAAAATTTTTGTAACTGGCTTCATCCGTGGGTTTTACAATGACTGTGAATTTCTCAGGAGCCGGAGCTTTCTTATAGGCTTCAGCAATGATCTTGGAAATTTTTATTCCACTGAAATCGGTTTCCTTAAGATTGGCGGAATTCAAATCTGTAGCATTGCTTTGATGATAAAATACGCGGTTGTCTTTTCCAAGGATAAAGGTAATCTGGTTTTGATCTCCAATTACGTAATCGGTTGGGATTGGATTAGGATTGTGGTCTTTTGCAGGTAGCCCCAAATCCATTACATTAGGTTTTGTAAAATTGGTGGTGAACATGAAGAAAGTGATCAGTAAGAATCCCAGATCTACCATAGGAGTCATGTCTACTCTGATCATTTTTTTCTTTTGCTTGCTGCCTTGTTTTTCTTGTGCAATAACTTCTGCCATGATTAAAATTTTTAAATGTTAAACGGTATTTTTTTTGAAGAATTCATACAAAACATATGCCTCGATTATTAAAAATTTTATAGATTCATGAATTTATTGATAGTTTTTGGATTAATTTTAAGTATTTCTGTTTCTTTTGATAATTCTAATGAAAAATGTGGATGTTTATGGTGTTTTGGTCACTGAAAGAAACTTATCTGATGATTGTTAATTTCTTTGAAAGCATAATTTCTTCTCTGTTTTTCACCTGTACCATATAAAGTCCTTCAGTAAATGGAGATGTGCTGATTTTAATTTTTTCCTCGTTGTATTTTTGGGAGAAAAGTTTTCTTCCGGACATATCGGTAATGGTAATAGTACTTTCCTTGGGCAGATGATCTAAGTAGAAAAAGTCTTTTGCCGGATTAGGGTAGAGGTTGGGTTTATGCATCTGCTGATTTTCTGAAATGCCCAGCTGTTCCGGACTTAATTTTACTACCCATGCATCGATCAGGCCATGATGTCCGGTAACGTCTCCACTGGTAGATCCTGTACTTCCTGAAACAATATACCCGTTATCAGCGGTCAGTTCAACCGCAGTTAAGTACTCTACATCAGGTCCTCCCAGTGTTTTCTCCCACTTCAGATTTCCGCTGCTGTCCAGTTTTATGATCCAGTAATCCAGATTACCGTGATGATTGGTTACCTGTCCGTTGTTGGAAGCTGTCCAGCCTGCAACAATATAATCCCATTCGGGAGTCTGGCGAATAGTTATTGCATTGTCATGAAAACTTCCTCCAAAATACTTATCCCACTCGATAGTTCCGTTATTGCTTAGTTTGATAACCCAATAATCGGGAAGTCCGCTTTCAAGATTTGAAGGATTAAAAGAAGTGCCCACGGCAATATAACCGCCATCAAAAGTTTGTTGCGCATAATACCCTATATTGTCGCCAATATTGCCTAATGTCTTTTGCCATTGAATATTTCCGCTGGAATCAAGTTTTACTACCCAAAAATCATTGCTTCCGTAGCTTACAGTAATATCACCATCCGCAGACACGGTGGTTCCTGCAATAATATATCCGCCATCAAAAGTCTGCTGTACAGAATTAACCTGCTCACTGCTGCTTCCGCCCAGCGATTTCTGCCATTGTATATTTCCGTTACTATCTAATTTTACCATCCAGTAATCTCCTCCTCCGTGATTTCCGCTCACATCACCGTCATCGGAACCTGAAGAGCCGGCTACAATATATCCTCCTTCAGAAGTCTGCTGAATAGATTGGGCCATATCCATACTGCTTCCCCCGAGTGATTTCTGCCATTGCATATTCCCGTTGGCATCAAGTTTTACAATCCAGTAATCATAATTTCCATGATTTCCGATGACATCTCCATCACTGGAATTGGATGATCCGGCAATAATATACCCTCCATCGGTAGTCTGACGGATAGATTGTGCATCATCAACATTGCTTCCTCCTAACGATTTTTGCCACTGTATACTTCCCGAAGAATTCAATTTTACGATCCAGTAATCTCCTCCTCCATGATTTCCACTGACATCGCCATCATTGGACATAGAATGTCCGGCTACAATGTATCCTCCGTCGGAGGTTTGCTGAACGGCATTGGCAGATTCACCATGGGTGCCTCCCAATGCTTTTTGCCATTCTATGGAAGGGGCAGACTGGGCTGTTAATACAGAATAGATAAGAAATAAAAAAGTAGAGGTTAAATATCTCATATGTATTTGAATTGGTGATAGTTATTCAAATATAATTAATTTTAGCCTACGTTTGGTGTTTTGTTGTTTATTTAATTCATTAAAACAAAAAACTCACACGATAAAGTGTGAGTTTTTGAATGTTATGTCAATAAATTATTTATTCTTTTTATAGAAATTTACCCCGCATTCAAGGAATTTTTTGAAATCCTCTTTAGGCATATATCCTGAAACAGGTGTGTTAATTACTTTTCCATCAGGAGTTATTAAAACATAGTGAGGTTGAGAATTATTGTTAAAGTTCACCTGCTGGAATAAACTCCATCTGTCCCCGATGGTTTTTACCTTTTTGATTTGTCCGTCTCCAAGGTCAATTTTGGTTTTTTGATCCTCAGGAAGCTCTTCTTTGTCATCTACATATAGAGAAGCCAAGACGACATCATTCTGAAGGATCGGCAGAATGTCCGGTTCGCTCCATACAAATTCCTCCATTTTTCTACAGTTTTCACATCCGTATCCTGTAAAGTCGATCAGGATGGGTTTATCTTCTTTTTTAGCCAGTTCTATTGCTTTGAAGAAATCGTGTTCCGGATGCATTCCTAAAATTCCGTCTTTTTCATCATGAAAATAACTTACGTTCAGAGGAGGTAAAATTCCGCTTAATAATTGAAGTTTCGGACGTTCGGATGGGATTAACCCTTGAATAAGGTAGATCACAAAACCAATTCCCAATACTCCCAATATTTTTCTGGTGACAGAGATTTTAGGCTTTTTATCATCATGCGGGAATCTGATCAATCCTAATAAATACAATGCCAATCCTAATGCAATAATGATCCAGATCGCAATGAAAAGTTCTCTTTTTAAGAAGAATGTTTTGGATACAAGATCTGCTTTAGACAAGAATTTCAATGCCAATGCCAGTTCTACGAATCCTAAAACAACTTTTACCGTATTCATCCATCCTCCTGATTTCGGAAGACTTTGTAATGCCTGCGGGAATAATGCAAGCAATCCAAAAATAATCGCCCATGCCAGTCCGAATCCTGCCAACGCAAAAGTTAACAGCATAGGAACATTGGATGAACCTGTGACAGCACTTCCCAGTAAACTTCCTAAAATAGGACCTGTACATGAGAAAGAAACAATCACAAGGGTTAATGCCATGAAGAAAATACCGATAATTCCTCCTGCCTCTTCCGCTTTGGAAGATTTATTGGCAATAGAACTTGGCAGCGTAATATCATAATACCCGAAGAAACTTCCGGCAAAGAAGATGAATATGATGAAAAATGCTATATTCAGCCATACACTTGTTGAAATCTCGTTGAAGATATTTCCGGCAATTCCGTCAATAATATGGAACGGAATACTTAGTAACACAAAGATCAGAAGGATGAAAAACCCATAAATAAGCGCATCTCTTTTTCCTTTTGCTTTGTTTTTACTTCCTTTGGTAAAGAAAGAAACCGTCAGTGGAATCATCGGGAAAACGCATGGCGTAAGCAAGGCAATTAACCCTCCGATAAATCCAAGGAATAAATATGTCCAGTAATTTTCATCCACTTTGGTAGACGCTGTACCGCAATCAGTCAAAGGTTTTTTGAAATCGATGGTTGCAATTTTCAGCTGCTTCGGATCCAGTTTTGAAGTTTCTGTGATCGTAGCTTCTGTTTTTGCTGGATTTTCAGTAACCGTTTCAGTAATTTTTACAGAGTCTTTTACAGGACCTGTGGTTTCCTCAGTTGCAGCCTCTTCCGTTGCACCTTTTGGGGTAACTTTTTGGCTGAACTCTAATGTATTGGGAGCCAGACAAACTCTGTCGTCACAAGTCTGATAGGTAATTTCAGAAGTAATATCTGTGGGTTTTGTCGGATCTTTTAATTTAAATTTCTGCTTAAATCCGGCAGAATTGGAGTAGAATACAATCGTTCCTCCAAATGCTTCAGAAAATTCTTCATGTTTTTTACCGGCTTCGGTAAATTTTCCAATCAACTCAATATTCTTTCCTGTCACTTTATACTCCGTCGGAATTCCGGTATCTTCCGGTAAATCTTTAGAGTAAATGTGCCATCCGCTTTCCATGGTAGCATTCAATACCGCTTCGTATTGATTGTTTCCCAGTTCGTTGATGGTGAATTTAAACTTTACAGGATTTTTTATCTGCGCATTAATTCCTGTCGCTAAAAATAGTAGAATTAATAAAAACCAATTTCTAAATTTCATTTTACTAAACTAATTTAAATTACTTTTATTTAATAACTGGTGCTTATACCCAAAGAAAGGCCGGCACTCTCAGGAACAAATCTGCAAACACCGCCTACGCAAAGCAGCCCTCCTCTTTGTCTGCCATAAGAAGCCTGAATTCTCGTGCTGTTTTTTCTGAAAACCAGACCTCCGGTATAATAATGCATTTGCTTTTCTTTATCAGAATTTCCATAATTATAAAGGTCGTTTGCGAAAACCGACCAGTTTTTATTGAAGTTATATTCAAAAAGACCGGCTGCCCAGTTTCCATGATAGCCGTTTGCCCATTGGTGCTGCAGCTCAAGTTTCATAGAGCTTTTGGAAAATCTGTAAATATTATCGAGAACGATGGTTTGCGCTTTTACCTCACCACTTGTTTCTTCAACTCTTTGGGTGTTGTAGTACTGATTGATAAGTACTAATCCTATTTTCCATTTGTCTTTCAGCCTGGTTCTGATATCAAGGCTTTGGTCTGCATAATACTTTTCTCCTAATGCAAGGAAATCAGTTGTGTAATCCCGGATATCATTGATGTATGATCTGTATGTTCCTTTCAATCCGTACCAGTTTGAAATATTCAGAGAGAGGTCTGTTCCGTATTTTCCGCCCAATAATGTTCCTTTTTTTATCTTATAGAAGATGTCAAATTGAGAGCCTATTTCTCCTGACTTCTTTTGAGGAAGAAAAGAAAGCCTTGGTTGTGCCTGATACACATAAATATTGGCCAGGCTATAATCATATTGTTTGGTGAGTGAAGGAATATAATTCAGAACGGAATTATGATAAATGTTTCCGATTTGGTCTCGTTGTGAGTAAAAGTTAAAGTTTTCCAGTCTTCTCAGTCCGGCAATGATTCCAAAGCGGTCTGTAGCATAAGAAAGGTTAAGCAGAAAAGCATTGCCTGAAAATGTGTTATTCGGATCCAATGAGTTTACCTGCTTGATATTATCTCTGGTTTTGTAAAGATATTCCAATTCCATTGTAAAATTAGAATGCTCCATTTTCATTCTGGATGAATAGATGCTGACATTTTTAGGGAACTTGGTGTTTTCTCCATTATCTTCATATTTATTAACATAGCTGAATCCGATACTTGTGTGAAGATCTTTCGCCTTTATCATATTATCCAGTTTCAGTTCGGTGTCCAGTCCTGTTATCAGTCCGTCTGAAAGATGAAATCCTAATCTCTGTTTACCTATTAATGCTTTTAGAATGACGGTTTGGCTGGGATCAGTATATTTTATTTTTCCTCCCAGCAGGGAATTGGCAATTCCAAGCTGCTTATCTTCCCATACACGTAGAGCTAAGCCGCTGCCGAACTGTTCATAAAAATGACCTAATGTGACATCTATTCCCGCCTTTTCATTATTATAGTTTATAAAATAAGTGCCCAGGTTGGTTTTATTCAGAACCGGGGAATAATTAAGTAAGGCTTTTGGTTCATATGCTTCAAGCTGTGCCCCTGCGGTGAAATTTTTTAATTTATAGTTGACATTCAGGTAGTTATTTGATCTGAATCTCCGGTCTTTTTCAGCATCGGAGAGTTTTACTTTGCCGTCATCAATATAATATTGTGAATTGGATTCCAGATTTACAGAAAGTTGGCTGAAAAGATTGACACTGCTCAAAAAAGCGGCACCATATAATAATTTCTTTTGCATAATTAATGGGCGGTATTGTATTCTTTAATCTTTTTGATCAGTTCATCTTCATCTCCGGGAGAATAGCCTATATGTGAATATACAACTTTACCCTTATGAATGATTATGACGTGGGGAATACTGTTAATGTTTAAGGCTCTCTTAAGGGTTTGATTAGAGTCCAGTAATACCGTGTAAGGCCATCCTTTGCTTTTAACAAGTGTTTTTACTTTCGATACCGTACGGGCATCATCTGTAGCGGTTGCCAATAAGGTAAAGTTGCTTTCTTTCTGCCAGTCTTCATACTTGTCATTAATTGCAGTAAGTTCTTCCATACAGGGCAGACACCAAGTAGCCCAAAAACTGACAATCACCGGATTAGAGGAATCTATTTTAGAAAAATTGATTCTATCGCCAGACAATGTGTTTACTGAAATATTGGGAAGGTCCTGAGCGTAACAAAAACTTACTAAAAAAAATAAGATTGCTGATAAGATTATTTTTGACATGATATTGTTTTTAATAATTAAACATTTATTTTGTTGGCTAATATATAATAAATTGTGTAAATTTAATGCGAATTATTCATGTATTTGTTGAAATCATTGATTTTATCAAAATGCTAATGTTTAAATTTTCAACTTATTCATTAACATCGCACACGTAAAGCTTCATTTTTTAAAATAACACATTAAAAATTTCAAATTAAAATGAAAAAAAAGTTATTATTTCAAAATTGTGTGATTTTATTTTTTTTGTTACTGGCCTCCTGTAAGGGGTCTATGAGTGACGAAGGAGATAATGTGGTTACCTATCTTACAATTTCTTCAGAAGGAGGTAACGAAAAATTGTTGGGAAAAACCTTTACTTTCAAGGTAAAAGATAATCTCAATAATGACATTACTGCAGAAAGTGAAATTTATGTCAATAATCTGCTGATAAATGGAAATCTCTATACACCATTAGAAAAAGGAGTGTACACTATTCGTGCCCACTACAGAAATCTCCCTGTAAATCCCATCTCTGTAAATGCTGTCATCAATGACGGCGTTAATTTTAAACATAGAATTTTATATGAGGATTTTACTGGCACATGGTGTGGAAACTGTACCCGTGCGGGTGCCAGAGCCAAAAATCTGAAACTGCAGACGGATGATGGTTTTGTCTTTATGGGAATCCATGGTCCGAGCGGCCAGGATCCCTGGTCAAATGCTGTAAGTACTGAAACTGAAATTTTCAAAAATGTTACGGGATCAGACCTTGGCTGGCCCACTATGTTCATTAACAGAAATATAATGTGGGACGATAGTGAAAATTATACTGATATGTCGTTACCGTTGTCTCAGTTAAAAGCCTTCAGTAAAATTGGGATAAAAATAGGCTCTGATGTGTCTGGCAATACCCTGAATGTTGATGCCCGGATTTCTTTTGCCCAAAATTTTTCAGGACTTACAATGGCTGCGTTTATTGTAGAAGACGAGCTGGTAGGTAAACAAAAGAATTATGTTCCAGCTTTGGGTCCTGCTACAATTTACGATTATGTTCACCATAATGTTTTACGGGACAAGCTGACGTCATCGGTTGCGGGAGAAAACATTCCGGATTCACAGACCGGGATTTCCAACGAATATTCAAGAACATTTCAATATACTATTCCTTCAGCATACCAGCGGGACCACCTTAAAATTATTGTGATGGTAATGGATGGAAAAGGAAATGTATTGAATGTAAGAGAAGAAAAGATAGGCATAACCAACACCTATGAATTTTTATAAAATTATTATTTACTAACTTAAATTATCAAACAAATGAAAAAGATTTTATTCACGATGTGTATCCTGATGTTCGGGATATACTATTCACAGACTTATTACAGTCAGGATTTTAATACTGCCGGGCTCAACGGATGGGTGAGCACGGATATCGACGGTGATGGGAACCAGTGGTTTAATGGAAATGCTTCCGGTATATATCCCAATCTCGGTTCGGGAACTATGGTTTCATATTCTTATAAAAGCGGACAGGCACTTACACCCAATGACTTGCTTACTTCTCCATTAATCGATTTGAGTACGGTTACTGCTTCCAATGTTTTCCTGTTGTATGATGTCATGACACATCCTCAAAATTCAGGAACACCAGAAAAATACTCTGTTTATATTACTACAACCAATAATCCGACGGCCATTACAGCTTCTACTCCGGTTTATACTGAAAGCCCTTCTTATGCCGGGGTTCAAACAAAAACTATTGACCTTTCGTCTTTTATAGGACAGCAGGTATATGTATCCTTCAGGCATTATGATTCTACCCCTTTTTGGTTAATTGGGATGGATAATGTTGTTGTAAAAACATTAAATAACAATGATGTTGCACTGAAAAACATTTCCTTAACCCGTTATGGAGTAATCAATACAGATTATTTTATCGCAGCAACTGTAAAAAACAACGGAGCACAAAGTGTTAATAATATAACGCTGAACTGGAATGATGGCACAGACCATTCTGCTGTAATAGCATTAACTACGCCTTTAGCAGCCGGACAGGAAAAAGTAATTACGCATTCGGTTGCTGTGAATTATCCTACAGTCGTAAATAAAAATATTACATTTTCTGTTACCGGAGTCAATGGAGCAGCGGATTCTACTCCCGCAGACAATACATTGTCAACCCAGTTTATAAGTGTAAGCCAGAATTCACCTAAAAAAGTAGTGATTGAAGAAGGGACGGGAACATGGTGCGGCTGGTGTCCAAGAGGAGCGGTAGGAATGCATAATGCTGAAAATAGTTTTCCTAATGATTTTATAGGAATTGCCGTACATAATAATGATCCAATGACTTTGGCTGCATATAATACAGGAGCAAGCTTTAACAGCTTTCCGGGAATGAATGTGGACAGAAGCCTTCTGAAGCTGAGTGTTGGTCCTGACTTTTCTGAGTTTATTAATGCAAGAAAATCACTGATTGTCCCAGTTGCACTAAATGCAACATCTTCCCTGGCAGGAAGATCCTTAACATTCAATGCATCTGCTGTTTTCAGAACCAACTTTACAAATGCTAACTTCAGATTTGCAGCAGTCGTTATAGAAAATGAAGTGAAAGGAACTATTTCAGGCTATAACCAGGCAAATTATTATGCCGGAGGAGCGGCCGGACCTATGGGTGGATATGAAAGTAAGCCCAATCCGGTGCCTGCTGCGGATATGGTTTATGATCATGTAGGCAGAATACTGTTAGGTGGATATGCCGGACAAACCGGATCTGTTCCTGCTACCATAACTGACGGACAGGTTGTAAATTATACATTTACAGCAGATATTCCAACCACATATAACTTGGATAAAATAAAAGTTGTTTTGCTTTTATTGGATGGTACAACCGGTGAAATAGTAAATGCTGCAGGACCTTTTGCCATAAGCACAACATTAGGAGTTCATACTGCTGAAAAGGCAGATAATGACCATGTATTATATCCTAACCCTGCAAAAGACTACTTCAAAATCAACGGAAAAGGAAAAGTCAACATTAAAATTTTTGATGTCAATGGAAGAATAATTCTTGAAAAAGAAGGTGTAGAGCCTAATACTCCGATTTCTGTACATGATTTTGTAAAAGGAACTTATCTTGTTTCCATCAAAGAAAAAGATGCGGAACCGGTTACTAAAAAGTTAATTATTAAGTAATTTCTCACAATCCGGGAAGCTGTATAACAGCTTCCTGGTTTTATAAATTAAAAAATTATGAAAAATATTAATTACATTATATTTCTGCTCGTTTTTATCTCTTTTTATGGGAAAGCGCAGCTTGCATTGGCAAAAGAAGACGGAACACCAATAAATGACGGAGGTGTTATTACTTATAACAGCGTGGATGAAAACCTCGCAACTTTACATTACAAGATTAAAAATACCTCTTCCAGCCCTGTTAATGTTCGATCAAAAGTTATGAATATTATCAATGCTGACGGAAGTAATTTTCAGTTCTGTTACCAGAATACATGTCTGCCATTTATCATTTTAGGAGCAGTTTATCCCGGAAATTCCAAACCGGCAATCAATGTTCCGGCAAATTCTGAAGTTTCAGGTGGGTATACCATGTGGAACAAAGACACTGGTTCAGGAACATTCCCAATGGACTATATAATAAAATATTATCTGGTTGATAACTTTAATAATGAATATGGTACACCTGTAACATTTACCTACAGATATAATCCTAATGCGACATTAGGAGTACATGATATGACAAAAAGCAAGACGTCTTTTGCTGAAATTGATGTAACCCGTGTCAAATCTGTAATCAATGTAACTTCCAAAGAAGATTTATCCTATATCCTGTATACCACTGATGGGCGAACTGCTTTGGCTGGAAACCTTAAAAATGGAAAAAATGTTATAGATGTTTCTCGTCTGCAGCAGGGTAATTATATTGTTTTTTTTAAGAATAGCAGAGGCGAAGCTTTATCAAAAAAAATAGTAAAAGAGTAATTTAATTATTTTCGATAAACGAATTTTCTTTTTAGCGGGCAAAAGACTATCTTAAATTGAGATGGTCTTTTGCTGTTTTACAATGAAATATTTTCCTGTTTAAAAGTGATAAATCATATTTATTTTACTATTAAGAAGTATAAACAAGTAAAATATGCACTTAATAATCTTATATTTAAACTTACATTTAACAAGATCAGGAAATGAACAGATGGATTAAAAATTTACTCATAGTTTTCGGGGTTCTGGTGGGACTTGTTCTCGTTGCAAATTTCGGATTAAATATATGGCTTAAAACCCAGCTTCCGGACTATATAAAAAAGAACACGGACTATCAGGTTTCCTACAAAGCCCTTGATGTGGATTTAGGAACCGGAAATATTTTAGCAACGGGAATCTCTGTTAACAGTAAAAATCCCCAAAACACAGACGTTATTGGACTGCAGGGTACTGTAGATACCTTAAAAATAAGTCGTTTCGGGATTTATGATGCTGTTTTTAATAAAAGAATCAACTCATCCGATCTGCTGCTTTCAAAACCCGTTTTAAATATCATTCTTGCAAAGCCTGTAGACCGCAAAACCGGAAAAAAAAGAAATCCGGTTTTATTTGAAAATATAAGGATCAACGACGGTAAAATTGCTGTTTTCAGACATACCAAGCAGAAATTTCTATCGGTACAGCAATTGGATCTGTTTGTAGAAAATTTACAAATGACGGAAGAATCTGTAGAAGATAAACTACCCGTTGTTTTTGACAGATACAGCATTAAAGGAGAAAAATTCTTTTTCCGCCCTGATGACACGTATGCGGTCACTATAAGCAGTATCAATACCAGTAACGGGCAGATGGCAGTCGAGAATTTCAGACTGACTCCGCTGCTCTCATTCGCTCAGTTCAAAAAGTTTTATCCTAAAAAAGCCCAATTATTTGAATTTGCGGTTCCTAAGATGGATTTTACCGATGTCATTTTAAACAAAAATAAAGTTTCACTTACCAATGCAGACTTCCGGAATCCTGTTCTGAAAGTCTATAATACTGGAATAAAACCTAAAAAAACTGAAAAAAAATCAAATTTTGAGGTTGATTTAAAAAATGTAAAGCTTAATAATGCTATAGTAAAGGTTACTAAACCAGATGGAAATAATCTTCTGTATGTTGGAAATCTTATGCTGAATATCAATCAGCTGAGGTTTAATAAAGAAACGTCCGAGCAGGTCATTCCTGTAGGATACAAAGATTTTACTATTGCAGCCAGGAATATTGAATATTCCAACGCCCAGAATATAACAGTAAGAAGCTTTGCGCTGAAGCCCGCCAATGGGGAAATCCGGGACGTTGTATTGACGTCAGGTCATCCTGCACCAGGAAAAACAGCAGCAGATTTAAAAACGAATCATATTGCTTTTAATATCAATAAACTGGAATTTATTGATAAAAAACTCAATGTTGATCTTAAAGACCTTCTTATAGAAAATGTAAACGGTACTTTTAGAGCAGGAGAAAAACCAGCCAATAAATCTGCCGGGCCCGGTATTATTAATTCCGTCATCATAAGAAAAACATCTTTAAAAAACTCAAACATTACTTATGATAAAGGAAAACAGCCTTTAACTTTCCATGATCTTAATGCAACGGTAAATAATATTGAATTATCACCTAAGCCTAATCAGCCGGGGCTGTCCTTCAAAGTGAAAGGCTATTATATTACCACGAGGAACCTGGCTTATAAAACACCGTTTTACAACATGAGCCTTGGACTTCTTAAGCTGAATAAAAATAAGATACAGATTACCAGTTTTGCCATGAAGCCTCTCGTTTCAAGAGCACAGTTTATCAAAATGATACCCGTTGAAAGAGATCTGTATGACTTAGAAGCCGGACAAATTACCGCAGAAGGAGAATGGGACCTGTTTTCTCACAATAAAATGGTAAATGCTTCGCAAGTAGGTATTGAGTCCGCACATGCCAATATTTTCAGAAGTAAAATCCCCAAAGATGACCCCAAAATAAAAGCATTATATTCTAAAATGCTGCGTTCTATTAAAATTCCAATGACCATTCATAACCTTGATCTGAAAAATTCGGTTCTGGTATACGAAGAAGATACTCCGGAAAGTATGGGACCAGGAAAACTGACCTTCAGCAACTTTAATATGAACGTTAAAAATCTGAATTCTGCTAAAATAAAAGGAAGACCTACAAAAGTGGACATAAAAATCAACTGTTCTTTCATGAATCTCTCACCACTTTCCGTAAACTGGAACTTTGATGTAGCGGACCAGAATGATAGATTTGCCATTTCCGGAAAAACATCCAATCTTCCTGCAAGTGGGATCAATCCCTTTATCAGGCCTTATCTTCATGTAACAGCGACTGCAGGAACTATCCAGGAAATGCTCTTTAACTTCAAAGGGAACCCTGCCGGATTACACGGAACCTTTAATCTTAAGCATAAAGACCTGAAAATTGCTGTTCTCAATAAGAATAACCATGAGAAAAAAGGATTTCTGACCGCAGTAGCTAATGTTTTTCTGAAATCAAACTCAGGAAACTTCCCTGATGCAGTGACGGTAGAAAATGTAGAACGTGATCCTACAAAATCTTTCTTTAATCTTTTCTGGAGAGGAATAGAACAGGGATTAAAGAAAACCCTGATTGGTGCAAATGTCGAAAAAACAGAAAAGAAAGTCAAAGAGGCAGTTTCTTCTGTAAAAGAAATGAAACAGTCGGTAAAAGAAATAAAGCAGGAAATAAAAAATAAAAAAGAAACTCCCCGGCCCGAAGCTGAGAAAAAAGAAAAGAAAGGTTTTCTGAACAATATGTTCAGAAAAAAGGAGAAAAACGTAGAATAATTCTTTAAACCATTAGGGTGGAATTGTTGACTGCAGGATAAGGTTCCCAATGTTTTTAATCAAAAAACAACCTTAATGGTTTAAAAAATCAATATATAATAGAGTTGTTAAAAATTGAATTCGTCACTTTCCTGAATAGGGATGTCTCTTAAAAACTTATCAAATTCTTCACCGGGATAATTGCTGTCTGCACCATAAGAATCTATAATCATTCCACGGTTGCCTGCATTATCCTTTACCACATAAAGTACTGCATTATCATCAGGATTACTGTCCCCTTCAAAGCGGTAAGTTTTTAAAATTATCAGTTCAGATGGCTGGTACACTTTCTCAGAGTTTTCAAACTTCATTTCACATTTTTCGTTCATTCTGAACTCCCTGTGTATTCCTCTTTCAGAAAGCGTTTTCATCACTTGGCTCAAGGTCGTCATTCTGTCAATGTTTTCTGGATTTTCCATAATAATATTTTTGTTTTTAAGTACAATAATTAAACCATTGCCATCTTAAATGCAAGAAAAATAGCAGATTGTAATTTTCCTAAAAATAAAGTTTAATGTTAACAAAAATTATAATCTTAAAAAATAAAATAGGTATACTTTTTGCAATGGTATCAATAATAAATCAGAGAAAATATGAAAAAAGAAGTTGGAGTTTTACTGGCAGGAGGAGTTGGTCTTTTGGCAGTATTGAGTTTAATAAGCATTAAAAAAATTTTGACTAAAAAAGATAAAAAATATAGTGATTCCTATTCGGACTATCACAGACACTTTGATGAAAAAAATAATGATGATGAAACTCATGGAGTAGAATTATTCGCGCTGAAGTAGTAAAAAAATATATTTAATTATGTTTAAATCCAACGCTTTTGAAAGTGTTGGATTTTTCTTGTGGAAAACTTTAATGTTAAAACTCATTATTTTATAAAAATTCCATTCTAATTTTACAGCAGAATGCAAAACGAAAATTTCATAAAAGGTCAGGGAGCTCAGCGAAACGTTGTCAATCGTTTCGACAGATATACCTATGAACCTGATGATGAAGATTTCGAGACCGTAAAAACCTCTTTCACAGAAGTATTTCCCAAAACTATTGTCAATCAGGTTAAAAGTGAAGATCTTCCAATGGAATATTCCATGAATCCTTATCAGGGATGCGAACATGGATGCTCTTACTGCTTTGCAAGACCTACCCACGAATATTGGGGCTACAGTGCCGGAATTGATTTCGAAAGAAAAATCATGGTAAAGAAAAATGCTCCCGAACTACTGGAGAAATTTTTTCAAAAAAGAGGCTATCAAGCTGCCCCGATTTTATTGTCCGGAAATACAGACTGCTATCAGCCGGCCGAAAGACAATTTGAAATTACCAGAAAACTACTGCAGCTTTGTCTTGATTACAGACATCCTGTCAATATTCTGACAAAAAATGCACTGGTGTTAAGAGATCTCGATATATTAAAGCCCATGGCAGAAAAGAATCTGGTGTCTGTTTCTCTAAGCATTCCAACCATTAACGAAGAATTAAGAAGAAAGATGGAGCCAAGAACGAGCTCAGTAAAAAATAAATTAAAAGCTGTAGAAATTCTTTCCGAAAACAAAATTCCTGTACACGTAATGGTTGCCCCGATTATCCCTGGTCTCAATAGTGATGAACCTTTAAATATATTGAAGGCTATTTCGGATGCAGGCGCCTTAGGATTCGGATATACCCTTGTAAGACTAAATGATACCGTTGAGCCGGTTTTTGTGAACTGGATTGAAACTCATTTTCCAGACAGAGCGCAGAAAGTATTAAACCTTATCCGTTCTATGAGAGGCGGAAAACTTGGAGATAAAAGATATTTTGAAAGACAAAGGGGAGAAGGGAATATTGCAGAAATGATTCATACCACCTTTAAGATCGGCAGAAAGAAGTTTTTTGATGGCAAAGAATTTCCAAAACTTTCAGCCACTAATTTTACCGGAACCCGCGATCAGCAATTAAGACTATTTGATTGATTATGACATCCGGATGAACCTGCCTATTATATTATAGTATAAAGAATATCTATTTTCAACACTTATTATATATAGTATATACTATGATTTTCTTTCTCAGGAGCTATTTCCTGCTATCCATTCATACTCCTCGCGCCAACGCACTCCCACGCTCAGTCCCACCCATTCTTCAACCCATGCTGCGGGGTAACCATTACTATCAGGGCTAGGGGAGGATATAAGTAATAAGTAATAAGTAATAAGTAATAAGTAATAAGTAATAAGTAATAAGTTGGCACAAATGAAAACAAGTTCACATAGGCTGTAATAAAATATTCAACATGATCCGTGTCAATCTGTGTCATCCGCGGTTAAAAATAAAAACCATTCAATAGGAACGGACTATAATCCTGAGCTTCGTCGAAGGAAGCCCGTTTAATCAAAAGGAACTCCTTAATTCGGCTTTAGCCCAAGCCTATATATAGATATTAATTTAAAAAAGCTATTCTCTATAATTATATACATCTTATTTTATTCCTCCACCCCCAAAACCCTGCATCTCATATCCCGAATCCCATCACCCCGCATCCTATATCCTTCCTTACTCTCAAACTCACCCCGCTCGCAGCCCACACCCCGCATCTCGCATCTCGAACTCCCCCGAATGATCCATTTTCACCCTCTCCAACGCTCAAACTCTCCAACCCTCCAACCCTCCCACACTCTCGCCCGATCCCCAAACAAATGTTTAAAATTTTTCACTCTGCTATCCAGCTCTTTAAGGCTTAATATTACAAAACGGTAAAATTTATGTTAAATAAAGTTGCGTGGTGTGTATGAAGTTTCTATCTTTGCCCCACTGAAAAACGAAAGAATGACAGTAGCGCAGAAGAGCCTTTAGTTAGGCGGAAACAATATTACTTCAAAAAGAAACAGACGAAAAAAACTTTAAAACTTTTTGTAAAAAAAGTTGCCGGTTAAAAAAGAGTTTGTATCTTTGCAGTCCCAATTACAGGGAGCGCGGGAGTATAGAGATTGAGGGTTTGAGAAGGATTAAGGTTACTTAAAAAACTTTAAAATTTTCTTCAAAAACATTTGGTCATTAAGAAATAAAGTTTTACTTTTGCACTCGCAAATACGGAGCGACACTGACAGAAAGATTGCTTCGTTAAAAAGCGAAAGATAAAAAGATCATTGACATACAATATAACAACCAAGTAAGGAAAAACTAAAGCGTTAAAAACTTTGAGTGAGTCAGACAAACATACAATGGAGAGTTTGATC